>Ga0206107_1000264_pt1 | contig 29238 bp, 29 predicted proteins | sample 2B0metagenome_FD_148652 | JGI IMG/M metagenome (GOLD analysis project Ga0206107, IMG submission 148652) | Enriched microbial communities from leaf-cutter ant dump, University of Wisconsin, Madison, United States - 2B0 | ecosystem: Environmental > Terrestrial > Nest > Insects nest > Nest dump...
TGTCGTCAGTTATAGAAATGATAGACATTGTAAAACAGCATTTTGAACATATTGATATTCTTATCAGCAATGCTGCCAGCGGTGTTTTAAAGCCTGCCATGAAGATGTCAGCCAAACACTGGCGCTGGTGTCTTGAGACGAATGCTTTGGCGCTAAACCATCTGGCGCAGCAATGTAAACCTTTTATGCCTAAAGGCAGCCGTATTATTGCGATGTCTAGTCTGGGTTCCATTCGGGCTATTCCCAATTACGCCTTTATCGGTGCTTCCAAGGCAGCTTTAGAATCTCTGGTTCGTTCCTTGAGCCTGGAATTGGCACCTGACGGCATTTCAGTCAACACGATATCTGCTGGTATTGTAGATACGGACGCCTTAAAGTATTTCCCTAACCGGGAAGCTTTATTGGAAGAATATCAGAACCGTTCCCTAAGCGGCCGTCCTTTATTGCCGGAAGATGTTGCTAACGCGGTTTACCTGCTTTGTCTGCCTGAAGCGGAAATGATTAAAGGTCAAACGATCTTTGTGGATGCAGGGTATTCTATTATAGGGTAAAATATACTTTATTTTCTACAGCCGTCATTGCGAGGAGCGAAAGCTCCGCGGCAATCCAGAACAAAGCGAGAAGAGGATATCCGAACTGGATTGCTTCGCCTTCGGCTCGCAATGACAGCGGAGTAAACTTTGCAGTTCCAAAGAGCACGAGTATATATGGTACAAAGACAAATCATTTTAGACACAGAAACAACCGGGCTTGAACCTTCAGAAGGCCATCGTATCATTGAAGTAGCCGCTGTTGAATTGATTAACCGGCGTTTTACCGGTAATTATTTCCATCAATATATTAACCCGCAGCGGAAGGTCGAAGAGGGCGCCTTGAATGTTCACGGTATCAGTGAGCAATTTCTGTCAGATAAACCAAAATTTGCAGAAATTGCAAAGCCTTTAATGGACTATATTGATGGTTCAGAACTGATTATTCATAACGCGCCTTTCGATGTAGGTTTTCTGGATAACGAATTTAAACTGACAGGAGAAGCTTTCCGTAAAATAACGGAATGCTGCAATGTCGTTGATACTTTGGTGCTGGCACGGCAGCTGCATCCTGGTCAAAAAAACAGCCTGGATGCACTTTGCAAACGCTATCAAGTAGACAATTCTCGAAGAGACTGGCACGGTGCATTAATTGATGCGGAGCTTTTGGGCTGGGTTTATCTGGCGATGACAGGCGGCCAGATAAGTTTATTTGGGACGATGACAGAGGAAGGTTTTGAAACCTCTGAAAAGGGCAGGGTATCAAGAACTTTGATTCGTCAGAAAGGTACTATTCCCATTATTCGCGCGACCATTGAAGAACTTGCTGAACATGAAAAATATATGGAGGGACTTTAACTGAAAAGCACTGATTCAATTACCTAGAGATAGTATGTTAAATCAAAATTTATTCTGTTCGAGATCGTTTGGATTTATCAGCATTGGCATCTGGTGTTTTACGTGTGCTCTGGCCAGTGTCTTTACCGGATCACTTGAGCAAACAGAAGAACCTTCTGTCATATGTTTTTATGTATTTTCTCTGGCTTCATTGATATTTTTCATATTGAATCATAAACATTTGACTGATTTGTCAGTAAAAGCCAGAAAAGAAATGAAAAATGTTTTATGGATGAATATTACAACAGCAGGTTCCTGGTATTTCTTTATGTATCCCTTAAAGTACATCGAACCTGCCATAGTGGATGCCATTATTTTTGGCGCAATACCTATCAGTACCTTATTGATTGCCAGGGTAATTTATAAAAAACAAATCGCTTCCCTGAGGGATTATATCATTAGCGGCACTATTGCCTTGACAATCATTTATTTTATCGGCATTTGTTTCCTTGGAAAAACCTCAGCACATTTTCCTTCCTGGAAATCAGCATTCATTTCTATTGTTTTTTGCATTTTGGGAGGAATTTCACTTGCTTTTAACAATATTTATGCCAAGAAACTCAGCGAGTCAGGTTTTACGCCTTTGGATACATTGACCGTTCGTTTTTTGTTGTTGATCTTCCTAAGCGGTTTTATGATGCATGGGTTATCTTCTTCATTTCCTTGGGGCACTGAGCTTTTAAAAAATAGTTTAATTGTTACATTGACCTTGGTCATTATTCCTCAATTAGCCTTCCAGATTGCAGTAAGAGATCTACAGCCGCTTTCTATCGCAATCATTTTGCCCTTAATGCCTGCTGTTGTATTTTTTATTCAATTTGCTGATTCAAGGCTTCATCCTTCAATATGGAGCATCGGTGGAATAACAGTCATTTGCCTATTTTCTATTATGGGTGCCGTTTTTCGTTACCAAACTGAGCGTAAGGTAACTTCTAGTATAAAAAACCAAAATACATTAATGGAACAGACGTAGAAGAACTGCTGAGCATATCATCTTTTACCAAAAAAGCATCAGGAAGATGCTTGATTTGATTTCTTGTTTTATTTTTTCCGCCAATTTCGAAATGATACTGAAATATCTGGTAATCACCTTGCTTAGCGTGAAACAGTTCTAAACCTGCATTTCGGATAGATTGAATAAAATATAATTCTCGCAAAGTACCTAAATCAGAAGAAGGGGCGACAGTACTTTCAAGAGCATATTGTAAATTGGTATTGTTCAAAAACAATTTTTCAGGTCTTCGCAAAGATAAATTACCTGGTTCAGAAGGATAGATTAAATGCACCAAGCCGGTTTCTGATAAGTAATTCAAATAGTTAGTTAGTGTTTTATCATCAATTGATAGATTTTTTGCAAGTTTATGTATAGATAATGTTCCGGGGGAAATGCTGGTAAGGTAGAGTAATATTTTTTTAAAAATACGTAAATTTTCGGTACGCAGGTTGTAAAAATTAGCAATATCCTCAAAAATGGTTTTATCAACAATTGATAGTATTTTTTGATAATAGTTTAGCGGATTTTCATAATAAAAAGGATAAAAACCTCTTTTTAAGAATGCTTGAAAATGGCCTTTAATTCCTGGCAAAAGGCTTAAAGTTTGCTCCAATGTATGCTGGCGCGAGAGAATTTGCTCAAATTTTATAATGGGCAATTCCTGATGCGTTTCAATATTGAGGTATTCTCTAAACGATAATCCAGGTAAATGGTAAATAACTGCTCGTCGAGACAAATCATAACTGCCTTTAAGCAAATCCAGACTGGAACTTCCAGAGAAGATAATATTTATCTTTGGAAATCCATCGTAGAGATTTTTGATTTCCTGGCTCCAATTAGGATATTTGTGAATTTCATCAATGAAAAATAATGTAATGTTTTCAGTAAGGTAGAGGTTTTCAATGAAACTGTAGAGGGTAACTTGGTTAAAATAGATATGATCCGCTGAAAAATAAAAAACATTATTGCGAAACGGTGCTATTTTGTGCTTGATGATCTGAAGCAATAAGGTTGTTTTACCTACACCTCTTGCGCCTATCAGGCCAATTAGCCGGTTATCAAGATCAATAGAATAATAGAGATGACGGTAGTATTTATCGCTGACCTCATCAATAAGTTGTTGATAGATAAGCTTAAGCGACCCAAGCATTAAGACTAAACTCCTAAATTTTCACTATTTTTTAGGATTTTAGTCTTAATTATGAGGTTTGTAAAGAAAATATTAGGGAGCAGGCTGAAAAAAATTCTCCAGGATGGATTCATAGACTCGAACCAGCCGGTATAATTCCTCAATTTCAATACACTCATCAATTTGATGAATGGTTTTGTTAGATGGGCCGAATTCAATCACTTCTACATCATAAGGTGCAATAAAACGGGCATCTGAAGTACCGCCTGCGGTGGAAAGTTCAGGTTGAATATCGCAAACTGTTTTAAGACTTTTTTGCATCGCTTTTAATAAAGGGCCTTGTTTGGATAAAAAGGGCAGCCCGCCAACTTGCCACTCCAATGAAAAATTCAATTTCTGGTTTTTCAGGATCCTGGTTACCAGTTTCTGTAATTCTTCATGATGCGATTCAGGAGAATAACGAAAATTAAAATTGATTTTCAGCGTACCAGGGATAACGTTGTTACCTCCTGCATCAGCCTGTATGGAAGTGATTTGAAAAGAAGTAGGGGGAAAAAATTTATTGCCTTTATCCCATAACGTGTCTACCAAGGTATGTACAACTTTGGCTGATTGATGAATAGGGTTTTCAGCCTTGTGAGGGTATGCAACATGCCCTTGCTTTCCATGAATGGTTAAATAGCCAGTTAAGGAACCTCGTCGGCCGACCTTTAACGTATCACCCAGTTGTTTTTCACTGCTGGGTTCACCCACAATACAAGCATCAACTTTCTCTCCCTGTTCGGTAATGGAAGCCATGACATGCGGAGTGCCGTCATCAGATTCTGTACCTTCTTCACCGCTAGTAATCAGAAAACCGATGCTGCCGCGAAAATTCGGGTGAGTATGAATGAAACGTTCTGCTGCAACCAGCATGGCGGCCAGGCTGCTTTTCATATCCGCAGCACCACGTCCGTAAAGATAGCCATCACGAACTGTCGGTTCAAAAGGTGATGAAGACCAGGCATTGATATCGCCAGGTGATACCACGTCCGTATGACCTGCAAAAACCAATAGAGGATGAGATTCGCCGTATTTTGCCCAAAGATTATTAACATGGTTTTTTGGGAAAAATTGTGTTTTAAAATGTATTGATTCAAGAATTTGAGCAATAAGCGTCTGACACCCTTCATCAAGAGGAGTAATGGAAGGTTTGGCGATGAGATTTTCAAGAAGCGAAAGTAAGTCCAGCATATTGCCTCCGATAATAGGGGTTACTCAATATTTCTCAATAAGTCATTCAAAGAAGTTTTTGCCCGAGTTTGCTCATCTACCTGTTTGACGATAACGGCGCAATATAAACTATGAGAACCATCTTTAGCAGGCAGACTGCCTGCAACAACAACAGAACCGGCAGGTATTTTCCCGTACGTAATTTCTCCAGTCTGACGATGGTAAATTTTAGTACTTTGACCAAGGAATACTCCCATGCCAATAACAGAGCCGCGCTCAACAATAACACCTTCAACAACTTCAGAGCGGGCACCGATAAAACAGTCATCTTCAATAATCGTTGGATTAGCCTGAAGAGGTTCCAAAACGCCTCCAATACCGGCTCCCCCAGACAAATGTACATTTCTTCCAATCTGGGCGCAGGAACCAACAGTAGCCCAGGTATCTACCAAAGTACCACTATCAATATAAGCACCAATATTAACGAAACTTGGCATCAATACCGTGTTGGGCGCTACATAGGCTCCCTTACGTATGACACTTCCCGGGACAGTTCTTACCCCTGAGTGGTGGAGTTCAGGCAGGGTTATATTGCTATATTTCAGAGGAACTTTGTCAAAATATTGGCAGTAGCCCGCCTCGAAGGAGACATTTTCGTGAATGCGAAAATAAAGTAGAACAGCTTTCTTTAGCCAGGTATGAACAACCCAATGACCTTTAAGACATTCAGCAACACGATATTCACCAGTATTCAGTCCTTCAATCGTTTCCTGTATTGCCTTTTTAACATCAGCAGAAACAGTTTGAGGTGTGATACTCTGTCGGTTCTCAAATGCTTCTTCAATCGTCTGAGCTAATAGCGTCATGTAAACCTCATAAAAAAATAAAAGCTTACATTGAAATATAAAATAAATCCAGGTTTTTCAGGATTGACCTGTTAGCTCAGTATAGCCTTATCCTTCTGAAGCTGTTATGCTTTTGACTAAGATTTGACTTGTTGCGGTTTTCTGTATTACCAACGAGATTACCAACGAGTTAAATTATAAAATTTTTTTATGGGAGAAGAAGTATGAATACTGGAAATGAAGATTATAAGCTTATTAATGATGATGATATTGAAAAAAATGCAGCACCTCAAAAACCGAGAACGTATCACCAAGATGGTTTCTTTACTCCTCCATCTCAATCTTCACAGGGAAACTTTCGTAGTATAGAGGCAAATATGTGCATGCTTGAGTGTTTGAAAGCAGTTATTATATGCAACAAATGGATTGGTATGGGAACATTTGGAATAACTCTCACTTCTGGAAGCACTATCCTGGCTGGGGTCATCGGTTCTGCAATCCTAGCGTCAAGCGGATATGAGGATTTCGATCTTGCTCAAACGGCTAAAGCTGCGGCTTTAGGAGGATTAATCGCTTTTCCCGCGTTTGTTGTTGCGAAAGCAGTACTGGACCTTTTAATACACTATTGCAAGCAAAATAGAAGAGAATATGAGCCTACACAACCACCTCTCGAGATTTATAAATTAGCGTTTCAAACCCTGCTGCTTTACGTACTAATTATCACAACAATCGAAGCATTAGGTGCTTGGGCTTTAGGTTATGAAAACAAGGATGTACAGAACTGTGCTGCAGCTGCAGCTTTGGGGGCAACACTGTTTGGCGGACTAACTTCTACCTGTTATGTGAGTTGCCTAAGCCAAACAACAAGCGACAGAATAGGCGAGAGATGGCAAAGTCCCTGAAGTGAGAAAGTCGGCTTATTTTAGACTGGTAACAGGGCACACGGGGTAAATGCGTTAAGCTTTTTAATGTTTCTACTAACAGTTTGTCACTGATGAGTCGAATACCCTATCCTCCTCTTCGGTGAATGTTAAATCACTACCACATTCCACCGAGGCAGGGAAGGGAAGAAAACGGGGTTAAAAGAACTCACAGGTAATGCCGCGCCAACAAGTTTTTATAGCTGTGTTTGAAAAATTTGTCCAGATTCATATTTGATAGATATTAGTTGACGAATATTTATCGCATTAGTTTAATGCAGCACCATTTTTAGCTCTCTGTAGGTACTCAATAAACTGATCAATATTCCGCGTATTCGATTTAAAATAATTTTCTAAAACTTCAATAATAAATCGTAATCCGCCACAAAACTCTGGAAACATGAGCATATCCACTAATGTGCGGGTAGGATCTGAAATTTTGACTTTGATACCATCAAGCCAAACCGTTTTTAATCCATAAAAATATTTGGGTTTTAGTGTGTGTACAATTATAACAAGGAGAAAATAATTGCGTGGCAATAGCAAAAGGCTCTTCTGGAACAACATCATTAGAAGTAGAAACTATATGTATTTTTTCCTTTTTAAAGAGAAAAATTTAATATAGCATATAGTTAGCATTCTGAAAATTTTTAAATTTACAAAGAGGCTCAAAAGAAAACGTGCTAAAGAAATTAACTGAGCTTATTGGTGAAGTTTCATAGCCGACTTACTCCAAATAGCAGGCTGGCGTAAGGTTTTGGCAGAATCTCAGATGAAATGCGATATTAAAGCAAAAATTGCCAAAAAAATACTCAATGTACATCGCTCGATGGACTTCAGCGTTTAATGATTCAAGGAAAGAAACCTACGAACTTGACATGAGATTCTAAGCGATGTAATTTAGGGGTGATTACTTTTATAATCACCCTTAAAAGGCACGATTACAAAACTGTTCCCATATGACTTGGCAGCATATTAATTTGCATGGCGTATCGGACGGCTATTTTACCCTGAAATTGCACGAACAAAACTTTTGGACCGCTTCTGTAGTTAAACACAACAAATCAAAACTAGCTATTGCTCACGGAAAATCATCTGTTTTTATGAGCCTGTTCAAGAAGAGTACGAGTGCGATTATAATCAGCATAGCCTGCAATTTCTTTCGCTCTTTGCCAAAAACCGTAAAGACTGCAACATGAGCTTTTTTTAGCAAGCGACAAGGCATCAACGTCTTCTTCGCCAACGGAAGTGTGTATTTTAGTTTTACAGGTTAAATCTGCGTTTTTTTCAAGCAAATACGCTACAATTTTGTCATGCCCATATTTAGCGGCCCACATTAATGCGGTACTACCAAAAAAATCATCGATTTTATCAAGTATAGCACCGTTTTCTACTAATTCCTTAGTTAATGCTAAGTCACCACAAACAGCAGCGTACATTAATGGCGTATAGCACCAGAAACCAGCAAGAGCGCCACCATTCTCATTTAGCTGATCAATATCTTTGTTTTCATCAAAACCAAAACCTCTCGTGAGTTTATATCTTGATTCATATGAAAGCTCTTTAATTAATTTTTGCATTAACAGCCCCTGGTATTATGGGTTATATACACATATCTTAATTTACCCTGATAACTCTATTTATTTTAAAGAGTATTTTTTAGGTAAATTCAGATCAAATAGCTGCCAATTATTATACATTAATAAGGGTGATTATAAAGCACTATAGGTCTTCCAGAAAAAAATTAAAAAATCCGTACTAATGGTTAAATACGGTGTTTTTAAATATTAATCAGAATTATTATGATAAGATAGCATTCATGATAAAAAAACAAACGACAACAAATAAAAAATCCTTATCCTTCCTGGATGTCTTACGTTTTACGGCAGGTTATTGGATAAGGCAGCCTAAAAAATTGATAATTATTTTGTGCATGATGCTGAGTGGTGCACTTTTGGAAGCCTATTTACCCAGTGCTCTTTCAGCATTTTTAAGTGCAATTCAAGCACAAGGCAATAAAGCGCTTATTTTAAATAATTTGTGTATTTTTATTGCTATTTATTTCATGCAAGCCTTGCTGATTTCATTCGCTTATATTATCTACAATTCTTTTGAGACAAACTTATTTAAATCATTAGTAGACGACGTTTTTGCGCATGTGCAACGTCTTCCACAACACTTTTTTGTTAACACTTTCTCTGGCAGCATTGTGTCAAAATTCAATCGAGCACGCCATCAAATTGAAGTATTTGAAGATCAAATTCTGATACGTATTTTTCCAACGGCAGTTATTCTGATAAGCAGTATGGTATTTTTAGCGCTGCGTTTCCAGCTTTTGGCCCTGCTGATGATTATTTATCTTGGTGTATTAATTATGGTGAGTGCTTTTTTAGTATTCAATGTTTCTGGACCTGCCCAAGGGCGCTATGCTGAAGCACAAGATACCTACAGCGCGCATTTGGCTGATAGTGTCAGTGGAAGTGCCACAACAAAAGCCTATGCACAAGAAGAGATCGAGATTTTTCGCTTTTTTAACATCACACGTCAATTGCGCCTTAAAAATCTTCGTGCGTATCACCTCAGTAACACTGCAGGATTGGTGCAACGATTATTATTGACAGGCATGTTAGCGTTGATGATGGGCGGCGGAACATGGTATTTTTTTCAAGGCGAAGCTTCCGTGGAAGGTATGGCCTATTTAGCATTTGCCTATACTATCATGCAATCTTACATTCGCGATGTAGGAGAAAATATCAAAATGCTATTGACCTCCTCCTATGATCTACACGCCATGATTGCCCTATTACAAGAAACACCAGAAGTTTCTGATAAAATTAAATATCCTGACCTTCAGATTCAGCACGGTGAAATTATTTTTGATAAGGTAACATTTACTTATCCAGAGAAAACGGTGCCTATTTTTGAGGATCTTTCTGTAACCATCCGTCCAGGGGAGCGTATAGCTTTGGTTGGTCATTCCGGCGGTGGAAAAACAAGTTTCATTCGTTTACTGCAAGGTCTCTATCCCGTGCAAAAGGGTCGTATCATGATAGATGGACAAGATATCTCGCAAGGCTCTTTATCTTCATTACGTCGTGCAATTGCCTTGGTAGCACAAGATCCGATTCTTTTTCATCGCAGTTTACGCGACAATATTGCCTATGCGAAACCAGAGGCGACTTTAGAAGAAATTCATACTGCCGCCAAGCAAGCACACATTGATGAATTTATTCTGGGGTTGACGGAACAATATGAAACACTCGTGGGCGAACGCGGCATAAAATTATCCGGCGGCGAACGTCAACGGATTGCCATTGCACGAGCCATTCTGGCTAACCGCCCTATCCTTCTGTTAGATGAAGCCACCAGTGCTCTTGATTCAGAAAGCGAACGTGCAATACAAGAAGCTCTGCACACACTAACCTATGGCCGTACAGCCATCATCATTGCGCACCGTCTTTCTACTATCTTGGATGCTGACCGTATTTTGGTTTTTGATTCAGGGCGGATTGTCGAAGAAGGACGTCATACTGAATTGGCTGCAAAGAAAAACGGGATATATGCACATTTATTTTCTTTACAGTCAGGCGGGTTTATTGCGGATTAAAGGAACCCTAACCCCTGAGGTATTCCCTCATAAGCTAAGGTGAAGCGAGCATTATTTCCCCTCTCCTCCCGCCGAAGCGCAAGCGGAGGCGAGGTGGGAGAGGGTTAGGGTGAGGGGGGTAGCAATCATCGTCGCGAAGCGACGCCTTTTTATAGGTGTATAGAAGGTTCAACCTTATTCATGGAAAAATAGCATGCAAAAGTCAATTTTACAGCAACGTGCCAAACAGTTGAGAAGGCACAGTACAAACGCAGAAAAAAATCTTTGGTTTCAACTTCGTCATCGTCGTTTAGGCGTAAAATTTAAACGACAATTGCCTTTAGGACATGATATTGCCGATTTTGTTTGCATCGAGAAACGGTTTATTATTGAGTTAGATGGAGGGCAGCATCAAAACAATCAGGCCTATGATCACATCAGGACGCAATATTTTAATAGTATTGGATTTAAAGTCATCCGTTTTTGGAATCATGAAGGATTAGCACAATTATTACTCGCAGTAATAGAGAGCATTCAGCGTCATTTAATGGTGTCGCTTCGCGACGATGGTTGATAACCCCTCACCCTAACCCTCTCCCACCTCGCCTCCGCTTGCGCTTCGGCGGGAGGAGAGGGGAAATAATGCTCGCTTCGTCTCAGCTTTCGAGAGGGGAAATCGTGGGGCTCTCTTTCAGCAGGAGGAAAGGAAAAATAGTGGTGCTCTCCTTCATGCGCGATGCTAGCAACATGCTGCTCAAAAAAACAGTAAAAATAACCACCTTATGCTATGAGGGGAACAGTCAGCCCTAACCACACAAATGGAACTGATATTATCCATATTCGCCGAGAATTGCTGTTCAATCCATTTTAGTAATTCGGAGTCAACTCCGAATTTACGCCGTAAATTCGGAATTAACCCCGAGAAAAAGTATGAAAAAACGACTATTAATTTTAGAGAAAGAATATAGTTTATTCTTGTTTGGAGCGCGCGGCGTTGGTAAAAGCACATTGGTAGAGGCTACATACGATTCTAAAAAATGCTTAATGATCAATTTATTAGATGCAGAACAAGAAGATCGTTTAGCGCGGCATCCCAATGAATTGATTGAGCTAGTCGTATGACAGCAGATAATGTTGAAATTGATTTAGTGGTAGAACGGCCAAAAAAGCCTTTATTGTTAATTGAAATTAAAAGTAGTCAACAGGTCAAAGCCGAAGATTTGCAACCTTTAAAAAAAATTGCGTTAGGATTAGGCGAGTGTGAATTAGTGTGTTTTTCTAACGACCCGCATCAAAGAAAAGTAGAAAATATGATGATTTACCCATGGAAGGAAGGAATAAAGAAATTTTTTCTAGCGGAATAAAAAGTACGTATTCACTTTTTTCATAAAATCATTTACAGTAGCCAAAAAATGATATGAGAAGAATAAGTAAGCATATGATTATAAGCAAAGCTCGGCTAGAAGCTTTTAGTGATGGAGTTATTGCCATAATTATTACTATTATGGTGCTTGAAATAAAAGTTCCTCATGGCTCTGATTTTACTGACTTGAAAAAGATATGGCCTGTTTTTTTAAGTTATGTACTGAGCTTTATTTACGTAGGTATATATTGGAATAATCATCATCATATGTGGCATGCCGCAAAAGGTATTCATAGTGGAGTTACCCTGTGGGCAAACTTACATCTGTTATTTTGGCTGTCGCTCTTTCCTTTTGCAACGGGTTGGATGGGAGAAAACCATTTTGCCCCGCTTCCTACTGCTTTATACGGAGTTGTATTACTAATGGCCGCAATTGCTTATTGGTTATTACAACAAAGTATAATCTATACCGAGGGAACAAATTCAGCATTACAAAAGGCTATTGGGAATGATGTCAAAGGTAAGATTTCACTCCTGCTATATTCGCTCGCTATAGTCATAGCATTTGTTAAACTGTGGATAGCGGATTTTATTTATGTGTTTGTTGCATTGATGTGGCTGCTTCCAGATCGCCGGATTGAAAAAATTCTTGATGATTAGTGTTTTATAGACTCCCTTTAATTGAAAAATACTGGAGATCCGGTATAATGGATTTCAATTTTATTCAAAATCAATATCCAAATTGAGGAATGTCTGTGACTCGAAAAACCGTCTTATTTCATGAACACCAAAAGGCCAATGCCAAGCTGGTGGACTTCCATGGCTGGTTAATGCCTTTGCATTACGGTTCTCAACTCGATGAGCATCATCAAGTAAGACATGATGCAGGTATGTTTGATGTTTCACATATGACCATTGTTGACTTGCTAGGCGCTGGCGGCAGAACCTTCCTGCGCTATCTGCTTGCCAATGATGTGGATAAACTTCTCCATACCGGTAAAGCTCTTTATTCATTAATGCTTAATCATCGCGGCGGCGTTATGGATGATTTGATTGTTTATTACCGTGCTCCCGATAATTATCGGTTAATCCTGAATTCAGCCACACGCGAGAAAGATTTAAATTGGATCCGGCAGAACAAAGAAATACAATCTGTTGGGATACAGGAACGTACTGATCTGGCGATCATTGCTGTACAGGGTCCAAAAGCGATTGAACGCACCTCGTCCATTCTGACACCTGGTCAAGCCGATGTTGTCTCTACCTTACAATCTTTTGAAGGTGCTGACTCCAATGACTGTTTCTTTGCCAGAACCGGTTATACAGGTGAAGATGGTCTTGAAATCATCATGCCTTCTCATCAGGCATCAGATTTCTGGCAGAGGCTGCTTACAGCGGGTGTTAAACCCTGCGGATTAGGTGCACGCGATACCTTAAGACTTGAAGCCGGTATGCACTTATATGGTCAGGATATGGATGAAACAACTACCCCGCTGGAATCAGCGCTTAACTGGTCTGTTGCCTGGGAGCCGTCGGATCGCGTCTTCATTGGCCGCGAAGCATTGGAAAATCAAAAACAAACCGGCCTGAAGCGAAAGCTGGTTGGTCTTATCCTTGAACAGAAAGGAATTATGCGCACCGGACAAACTGTTATTGTTGATGGAGTCGGCGAAGGTGTTATTACCAGCGGTACTTACTCCCCTACCCTGGAAAAGTCTATTGCCCTTGCCCGTGTTCCTTTTGAAACCCAAGACCAATGTCTGGTTGATATTCGAGGCAAACACCTTTCTGCCCGTGTTACCAAACCGCGTTTTGTACGTTACGGTAAACCCGTCACTGAATAACAGGTAATCATCTCAATTATTAATAGATTAAATACAAAATAGTGAGCTTAACAATATGAATACAATTCCTGAAGAACTTAAATACTCGGCCACTCATGAATGGGCAAGACACGAAGGCGGCAATTTTGTCGTCATCGGTATTACAGATCACGCTCAGCAGCTGCTAGGCGACATGGTGTTTGTGGAGCTGCCTGAACCTGGTGAAACTATTAAAACAGGCGATGAAATAGGTGTTGTTGAATCAGTAAAAGCTGCATCGGATGTTTATTCACCTATTAGCGGAGAAATCATAGCCGTCAATACAGAGCTTGCCGAATCCCCTGCCCTCGTTAATTCAGATCCTTACGGAGACGGTTGGCTTATCAAGGTCAAAATGGAAGATACCAGCGAATTCGACACTTTAATGTCTTCGGAAGAATATAAAGAAATCTTAACAGAGGAATAACCATCATGCCGTTTACGCCGCATACTGAAGCCGACATTCAATCCATGCTCAAAACCATTGGCATATCAAGCCTGGAAGCACTATTTGATGAAATTCCCGAGCATTTGCGTTATTCCAAAAAACTGGATATTCCTCAAGGCATTAACGAAATGACGTTAAACCGCCTTGTTACTGAAAAAACAGATGCGCTGAATAGCGCTCTTGGCTTTATCGGCGGCGGAGCTTATGAGCATCATATACCTGCTGCAGTATGGGATATTGCTTCACGCGGCGAATTTCTTACTGCCTACACACCTTACCAGGCAGAAGCCAGTCAGGGAACATTGCAGCTGCTTTATGAATTTCAAAGTATGATAGCCGGTCTGACAGGTATGGACATATCCAATGCTTCCATGTATGACGGCGCTTCAGCTCTGGCTGAAGCTGTTTTAATGGCAGCAAGGATCCAGCATAAGCAAGAAACTAAACGTGTTCTGGCATTAAGCACCTTGCACCCGCATTACCTTCAGACACTGGAAAGTATCGTTGCACAACAAGCGATCGAAATTGTTTCTCCTGCCCTGGATAGCCTGATTTCAGAATCCGGAACAGTGAGCATCCAACAATTGGAAAGATATGCTGAAACCCAGCTAACAGCCATTATTATTCAACAACCCAATTTCTTTGGCTGCATTGAGGAAGTTGATCAGCTAACTGACTGGGCACATGCACATAATGCGCTTGTCATCGCTGTGGTTAATCCTATTTCGCTGGGGCTTCTGAAAGAACCTGGTCAATGGGGTAATCAAGGCGCAGATTTAGTTTGCGGGGAAGGACAGCCGCTAGGTATTCCTCTTGCTTCAGGCGGACCTTATTTTGGCTTTTTATGCTGCCGACAGGAGTTTGTACGGCAACTTCCCGGGCGGCTTATCGGCAAAACAGTAGATACTGACGGTAAAGCAGGCTTTGCCTTAACCTTACAAGCCAGAGAACAGCATATCCGCCGTTCAAAGGCAACCTCCAATATCTGTACTAATCAGGGTTTGATGACAACAGCTGCAACCATTTACATGAGCCTGCTTGGACCAAGAGGCATCACAGAAGCTGCCCGAATGTCTCATGCTAACACGCGCCAATTAGCTGATAAACTTACCCAAATTCCAGGAGTCAGCCTTCGTTATTCAGGCCCCTATTTCCATGAAATCGTTATTGATTTGCCTAAATCCGCTGATGAAATCATTGACGCCCTTCTCAATCAGAACATTGCCGGCGGCATTGCTTTGGGCAATTATTATCCTTCACTGAAAAACAGCTTACTCGTCTGCGCGACAGAAACCAAAACAGAAGCGGATTTGGATAAGTATGCTCATGCTCTTAGGGATATATTAAAATAATCTTTCTCTTCGTAGCTTTTTGAGGAATATACCCACTTTGACTTCAGCGCGTACGAGGGCAGCTCAGTTTTCTCCGACGTCATACCCGCCTTCTCCCGTCATTCCCGCGAAAGCGGGAATCCAGAGGGATAATCAGCAGGGTTACTGGATTCCCGCTTTCGGGGAATGACGGCTGTGGGAAAAATGGCATTTCGAAGTAACTGTGATTGTGTATTTCCAAAGATCACGAGTATAAAAGCCAAGTCTGCAAGCTAACGCTCAAAAACGTTCAACTTGAGATATTTCTGCGTATCAACAATAAGTTCTCTTTCTTTGAAACTTGTTAATTGCCCGGATACTTGTGCACTATTGCCTGAGTCATGGATAGCTGACAATGTCATCTGCATTGCCTTGATAGCTGCACGCTGTAGATCCGAAGGAATAATCACAATATTATAGCCCCAGGTTTTTAAATCAGGCACTGGCACAACAGGCGTTTTACCGCCATGAAACATGTTAATCAACTTGGGGCCTGGAATACTCTGTGCAATTTCCCTGATTTGTTCTACTGTTTGCGGTGCTTCCACAAAAATCACATCCGCGCCTGCTTTTTTGTAAGCCAATGCCCGCTGAATGGCCTGCTCAAAACCTTCAACAGCAATAGCGTCTGTTCTGGCAATCAGAATAAAATCTGGATCGGATAAACTCTCCCTAGCTATTTTAATTTTATGAGCCATTTCTTCCATGGATACCAATGATTTATCTTCAAGATGCCCGCAGCGTTTGGGAAAAGTCTGATCTTCCAGATGTACGCCAGCAACACCAAGGTGTTCAAAGGTTTTCATTGTACGGCATACATTAATGGCATTACCAAATCCTGTATCTGCATCTGCAATAACTGGCAGTTCTGTCACATTGACGATATGCGATACTACCGAACAAACTTCTGTCATTGTTAGTAGCCCGATATCTGGATAACCGTGGCTTCGGGCAATCGCACCGCCGCTGGCATACAATACAGGAAACCCTGCCTGTTTAGCTAATAAAGCGGAAAGACCGTCAAAAACTCCAGGCGCAATAATTGTTTCCTGTTTTTCAATCATTTGACGTAATTGTGTGGTCAATTTCATGATTTTTCCTCCTTAAAATGACAATATAAATGAATGTTTTCGATTGAATTATAATCGTAATGCTGTGCTGCGAGTTTATCCATTGGATGATTCCATGGAACTGAATAAACAAGAATCAAACAATATTTTCCTTGTTCTTGCTGTGATGGAAAACGCTCCTGAATCGGTTTTTTCAAACGTGCAGAAAAATTCCAGTCTCCGTAATAACCTGGGGCAAATAGCGTATACTCTTTTTCAGCATAATAATTTAACTGACGTGCAAAAGTATCCTGTCCATAGAATTGTTGTGCCGTTGGCAGTAAAAATAAAATATAAATAAACAACAAACCGATACTGCTTGCAGAAAAAAACACAGCACAATTCAAGCGTGAGCGTTTTTTCCAGAAATAACAAAGTACAACAACTAGCAATAAAGATAGCACAAAAAAAGCAGCAACGGCGCTGTCAGTAACATTAATAATCCAATAAAACTTTTTCCCAATGCCTGTATCCAGCCAAAAAGTTTCTTTCTTAAGAAAAATTAAAAAAGTGCCCAATCCGGCAGGCAGAAAAATAGGATAAACAAAATAAAGAGTCGGGACAATGGATTTTTGGTCAAGGCGATCCATCATTATGGCAAGGCACAAACTCCATTCCATGATTAAAGGCAAGATATAACGCGGTTCTTTCTGAGCCATCGTACTGAAAATCAACAAACTGAAACATGCGCCCAAACCTAAAATTTTGAAATAAGGTAAATTTTTTACTGTCCTCCAGGATTTAAAGCTTTCCCAAAAAACGATACAGAATATCCATGGCATCCACCAAATCGGCAAGGAATAGAAATACCACCAAAAAGGACGTCCTCCTGTTTTATGGATTCGTTGCAGCGTCTGATCAAAAACCAGATAATGCAGAAAACCTTTTCCAAGGTGCCAATAGCCATAGCCAACCCACAGCAAAAAAGGCATAGTGCCTAAAAGCAAACCTATTCCATAAAGGCCATAAAGTTTTTTACGATTCTGACAAAATAATAAGCTCAATAAGACAATAGGTAATAGATACACATAAAAAACAGGCCCCTTAGTAAAGATCCCTAGGGCGGCTGACAACACTAATCCCCAAAAAGCATACCTGTTGCCGGGAAAGCTCATTAAAGAAAAAATGGAAATGATGCCAATAAGTAAAAAAAGGCTAATGAATAAATCAAAACGAAAATCAGGAAGGTAACTTAATATAAAATAATTACCGGATAATAGCATTAAAAAATAGACTAAAGTTACTTCAGACTGCGAGGTGTTTTTTAAAGAACATGCTGAATACATTTTTAAAATCCGAATGCCTGCAGCAGCAATACCCAATAAAGTAAATACATTAACAACAGGAATGACAAAGGCATGTACGCCAAATACATGCCACAAGGCAATAATTATCCAAAACAATAAAGGCGGTTTATCCAGGTAAATATGTCCATTCAATTCAGGTATCAACCATTTTCCATGCAAGAACATTTCCCAGGCAACACTGTAATAACGGCCGGAATCATGCCCGACAGGGCCAGGCGGAACTGCGGCGAAAGCTGCAATTAAACCAATAACACACAGCCATGGCAGCAAGCGTTTTAAAATTTTTGCCCCCTCCAGTAACACTGTATGCCGCCTAACCATTCAAAATCCTGAAGCAGCAATGTTATTTTTTCTTCATACTCTTCCATTATTAATACTTCATTTTGATCGGCTGGTTCGAAATACACATCCATATAAACCTTTCCGCCAAGGTAATGAAAAACTACCTTAAAAGGCAGATTCTCTGCATTAAACTGCAGCCAGCGCTGATGAAAAATCTCCAAAAGTTTATCCCGAGGCGGCAATTTTAACGAAGGTGTTACGAAAGTATCATCCTCTGGATCAACATGAACAATCACATCTTTTACACTTTCCACTTTCTCTACCAAGTTAAAATGCACCCGCTGAGCAATATGATGTCCTTCTGTAACTGACAGACGGGGATTAACAAGAATATGAACGTCAATAAAGATTTCGCCTCCCATGGAACGTGTCCTTAATTGATGAATAGCTTCAACACCAGAAGTGTTTGAAATGGTGTGGTGAATTTGTTCGAGTTTTTCTGCCTCAACTGCCGTATCTACCAATTCGGAAACACTGCTCCACGCCAGCATGGCACCCATTCTAACAATCATTAATCCAACAATAGCTGCAGCAGCAAAGTCAAATTGATAATAGCCCAAAAGCGCCGCGCCGACACCAGCAAGAACGACGAACGACGAAGCGGCATCACTGCGGTGATGCCAGGCATTGGCCAGTAAAAGTGATGATTGAATTTTTTCTCCAATATGCCGCGTATAATGAAAAAGACCTTCATTTAATAAAACTGAAACGAGTGCGGCGATAAAAACATATAAGTTTGGCAATTCGTGAGGCAGCTCTTCCCAAAGCCTTATAATACCGTCATAAGCAATGCCAAAACCGACCAGAATAAGCAGCAAGGCTAATAACATACTAGCCGCTGTTTCAATACGCCGATGGCCGTAAGGATGGTTTTGATCCGCTTCCTGAGATCCCCAGTGTGAAGCTGCAAGCACTAAAACGTCCGTTAGAAGATCAGAAAAAGAATGAATGCCGTCGGCAAGCAGTGCATGCGAATTGCCTGTGATCCCCAATATCACTTTCATCAGCCCCAGCAGCATATTTTTCAAAGCGCCGTATAAAGTAACTTTTTTAGCCTGTTGGTAGCGGTGATTTTTTTTCATGCGGGATCCGAATTTAAATAAACTATTGTATATTAAAATAAGTTTTAAGACCAATTTCTTTTTAGCGGTAAATAGTGTATCGTAAGCGTTTTTGATTATTGTTTTATTCCATGAATCATTACTGGCAGCGAGCCTTATGGGCTTTTTTCAGTCTGACGATTTTCGGCTTTATTATCGCCGGCTGCGTTTACGCTTATTTAATCAGTCAGCTTCCTAGCGTTGAAACGCTCAAAGCCGTTCAATTGCAGACACCTTTACGTATTTACAGTTCCGATGAAAAGCTGATTGCTGAGTATGGCGAAAAACGCCGTATTCCTGTTGCTTATGACAACATACCACAGCCATTAATTGAAGCAGTGCTTGCTACTGAAGACCGGCGGTTTTTTGAACACCCGGGCGTAGATATTGTCGGATTGCTTCGTGCCAGTGTTCAACTGGTCCGTACTGGAGCAAAATCTCAGGGCGGAAGTACCATTACCATGCAGGTAGCTCGAAACTTTTTTTTGACACGAAAAAAATCTTTCTTAAGAAAGATCAATGAAATTCTTCTTGCCATCAAGATTGACCATAAATTAAGTAAAGAAAAAATCCTGGAACTTTATCTGAATAAAATTTACTTTGGAAATCGCGCTTACGGTGTAGCAGCTGCGGCAGAAGTTTATTATGGCAAAACACTATCACAACTCACTCTCCCTGAAATAGCCATGCTGGCAGGACTGCCTCAAGCACCTTCTACCCATAATCCGTTAACCAATCCGAACGCTGCCAAAAAACGGCGTAATCATGTATTAGAGCGTATGTATGAGGAAAAATTGATAGATGAAAAAGCCTATCAAACAGCAATAAAAGCGCCGTTAACGGAAAAATATCACGGACGCAAGGCAATAGTATCAGCACCTTATGTCGCAGAAATGATCCGGCAGGCGCTATATCAGCACTTTGGCCAGGAAACTTATACCAAAGGTTATAAAGTCTATACAACCATCAATAGCACCCTTCAGAATACAGCCAATACTGCTCTGGAAAATGGTCTATTGAATTACGATGGAAGACATGCGTATCGCGGGCCGGTTGGCTATATTGACTTATCTCAAACCACCCAGATGAGCGACTGGTTTCTGGCTTTAAAAAAGTTTCCTGTCATTAATGACATCTACCCTGTCTTGATCACGAGCACTCATCCGAAAACCATTCATGGCATTCTCAGTACAGGTGATACACTGGAAATTCCCTTAAAGGAAACGCATTGGAAACAAGCCCTGCTGCGCCTTAAAACAGGAGATGTTATCTATGCCCGTCAAATTGGGCATTCTCAAAGAACCCAGCAGTGGGAATTAGTGCAAATTCCTCAGGTACAAGGAGCATTTGTTGCTTTAAATCCCAAAAATGGCGCCATTGTGGCTTTAACCGGCGGTTTGGACTTTTATGATAATAATTTTAATCATGTTACCCAGGCCATGCGGCAGCCGGGTTCAAGCTTCAAACCCTTTATTTATGCGGCTGCCCTGGATAAAGGATTTACGCTTGCTTCTGTTATTAATGATGCTCCGGTTGTAATTCGGGAGCCAGGACAGGATTTATGGCGTCCTCAAAACGCTGAACGAAAATTCTATGGGCCAACGCGTCTTCGAACTGCATTAACTTACTCACGCAATCTGGTTTCAATCCGGCTTTTGGAAGCTATTGGCATTCCTTATGCTGTTCAATATGTTCAACGCTTTGGATTTCTGCCTAACCAGATCCCTAAAACACTTTCCTTGGCTCTGGGTACGCTGGAAGCTACTCCTTTGCAAATGGCGGCAGCTTATGCCATATTTGCCAACGGAGGCTATAAGGTTGATCCTTATATCATTGATAGAGTGGCAGATTCTGAAGGTAACCTGCTGCTTAAAGCAGAAGCCAAAATAGCCTGTCCGCAGTGTACCAATGATCCCAATAACGTTGATGTTCCTGCAGATAAACGTGCTCATCCAGTCATTTCTTCACAAATTGCTTACCTTATGACATCGGCTTTACAAGACGTTATTAACTATGGAACCGGCAAAGCAGCGAATCAGGTACTCCATCGAAAAGACCTTGCTGGAAAAACGGGTACAACGAATGATCAGAAAGATGCGTGGTTTGATGGATATACTTCTGACATCGTTGCCACTGTCTGGGTAGGATTCAGCAGCACACCGCAGTCGCTTCATGAATATGGTGCCAAGGCGGCTCTGCCCATCTGGGTTGAATTTATGGCAAAAGCACTCGAAAATAAACCAAATCAGGCATGGCCCATTCCTGACAATATTGTTAACTCGCGTATTGATCCTGCTACTGGCCTATTAGCCAACTCTCATCAGGCAAATGCAATTTTTGAAGTATTCGAGGCTAATCATCTGCCGGCTGCTGCACAAGAGGAAACCCTGCTTCCCAATGGCGCTCCTTCCAGCCCATACTCGCCGAGTAATGAAAATGATAAGCCAATATTTTAATGTTTCAAAGAAGTCCAAATTAACAGTTTGCGGGAGAGGATGCCCAAAACCCTTTTTTCCCTCTCCTTTGTGGAGAGGGTGCCCAAAACCCTTTTTTCCCCCCTCCTTTGGGGAGAGGATGCCCGGAACCTTTCTTTTTCCCCTCTCCCCTTTGGGGAGAGGGTGCCCGGAGGGCGGGTGAGGGGTAAACAACAAAGTAATTTATCTATTATTAAAAAGAGGTAAAACATGGGACTTGAAGGTTTTCGATTAGGTTCGCTATTATTGGTATTAATTATTGTGCTGGCGCTATTTGGTACAAAGAAGCTTCGTCATATTGGAGAAGATTTAGGAGAAGCTTTCAAGAGCTTTCGCAAAGCACTGCAAGAAACAGACAACAATCAAGATAACAGCAAAAACCAAGAAGACAAATAATCATTAATAATGCCTTTTGACAAAACTATTTTAAGTTATCTGACAGAACTGCGTATGCGCCTCATACGCTCCCTTGTTGTTACTGCCGTTTTTTTTCTGCTTCTATATCCCTTCTCATCCAGGCTCTATTACCAGCTCGCATTACCTATGCTCAATGCGCTGCCGCAACATCAAACCCTGATAGCCACCTCGCCTACCGGTGCCTTCTTCGCCCCCATAAAACTCTGCCTTATTTTGTCTTTCTTTATCAGCGCGCCTTACATTTTATATCAAATCTGGGGGTTTATTTATCCAGGACTCTATGCTCATGAAAAAAAAATAGCTCAATTACTATTAACCAGCAGTATTGCATTATTTTACACAGGTATTTCATTTGCTTACTGGATCATCTTTCCCTTCATCATGACTTTTTTGACTCATATTGCACCAAGCGGCGTCGCCGTCTCTCCTGATGTAAGCAGCTATCTCAGTTTTTCTTTGCACTTGCTGGCTGCTTTCGGCATCGCTTTTGAAATGCCGATTATTATTATACTTCTCATCCGCAGTAACCTCGTCTCTGTTGATACCCTAAACAGTAAAAGACGGTACATTATTGTCGGTAATTTCATTTTAGGTATGCTGCTGACACCTGATGTACTCTCTCAAATACTATTGGCTTTACCCTTATGTCTTCTGTTCGAAATCGGGCTTTTTGCTGCTCAACGTATTCCTGCCAGAATAACACTACCCTCCTAGTAACAAATCGCTGTCAGGTACTTGCCATTTTTTTCATTTTAAGGCATGATTTTGAGCAGAAAATTTATTTAACATTTAGTTTTGAGAACACTATGTCGAAAGAAGACCACATTGAAATGAGCGGTACCATCGTAGAAACGCTGCCGAACACCATGTTTCGCGTCAAACTTGAAAATGGACACATGATCACAGCCCATATTTCCGGAAGAATGCGAAAAAATTATATCCGCATTCTAACAGGCGATACTGTCCGCGTTGAGCTTACACCTTACGACTTGACAAAAGGCCGTATTATTTTTCGTGAAAAATAATGACTTTAGCTATTCTCCAGCTAAAGTCATCTCAGCTACCAAAACTGAGCCTGTTTTAATGTTTCTCTGCAGGTTCACATCTTTTGCAATAGCTTCAATATTCATAAACATATCCTTCAAATTAGAAGCAATAGTAACCTCCTGTACAGGATACTGAATTTCGCCGTTTTCTACCCAAAAACCCTCAGCGCCTCGAGAGTAATCACCTGTCGTAATATTAACACTGGATCCCATTAAAGAAGTAACCAATAAGCCCTTTCCCATTCTTTTCAATAGTGCTTTTAAATTTTCCTCCTGTCTTCCAGAATCAGAAGCTGTCATCGAAACATTAAATATACCTCCCGAATTGGCGGTTGTTTGCATGCCAAGGCGTCTGGCTGAATAACTGCTTAAAATATAACTTTCAAGAATACCTGCATGAATAAAATGCTTCTTACGGGTTAACACACCCTCTTCGTCAAAAGGCACTGCTCCCAAGGTTCGTTTTTGATGCGGATCTTCAGAAATATCAATAAATGCAGGAAAAACCGGCTGCTTTAAATGATCCAGCAAAAAACTGGAACGCCGATAAAGGTTTCCACCGCTGATGGCTGCGGCAAACGTACTGACTAAATGAGAGGAAACTTCAGCGTCAAAAATAACCGGCGCTTTTTGGGTTTTTATCTTTTTCCCATGAAGTCTGCTTACTGTACGCTGAGCAGCCAACAAAGCCACCTTATCCGTGCTTAAAAGCTTATCCTGTTCACAAGAAGTGGTATAGGCATATCCCCTTTGCATGTCTTTACCTTCCTCTGCAACTAAAGAACAGTTTAGTGAATGCCGCGTTTCAGAAAAATCACCGATGAATCCAGCAGTATTGGCATAAACATAATGCGCTGCGTGGGTGTTAACAGAAACTCCATCTGAATTGACAATACGCTTATCGTATCCCAATGCCGCCCTTTCACAGGCTAATGCCAGTTCAATTGCTTTTTGTGAACCCAGATCCCAAAGAAAATATTGTTCAACGTCCGGATAATTTTTATCCATTAATGCCGCATCTGCCAAGCCGTTACAAGGATCTTCTTCAATAAGTTTTGCAATTTCACACGCAGCTTTCACAGTAGAAATTAAAGCAGATTCAGACAAATCCGAAGTACTCGCATGTGCACGCCGCTTTCCAAAGAATACAGCAACGGAAACATCCTTAGATTGATGGAATTCCAATGTATCCAGCTCGCCCAAACGCACTGCTGCTGAAAGCCCGTCTTCGCTTTCAATCGAAACCTCCGCCTCATCTGCCCCTTGATGGCGGGCTTGTTTCAAAACAAATTCACTTATCTCTCTTAACCGGCTTATATCATCTTCAAACATTTGCTATCTCCCGTATTTTTAGTCATTATATCATCATATGAAATTACTGCTAAAAACATTCATAAAAATCCTGATTGTTCTCCACTTGACGGCATCCGCTCATGCTGCCGTAGTTTGGCATATGGTTGCACCAGGAATTGCCTATACTGAATTATCCGATCCCGACAATTCAAAATTAAGCCATATTCACGCTTTTAAAATTAATCTTCAAAAAAACCAGCTTAAACTGGCTTTTGCCAAAGACAGTTTTTTTCCGGGCAACACCGTAAAATGGCTGGCTCAAAAGCATCAGGCATTAATTGCTGTGAATGGAGGATTCTTTACACCGCATTGGCAACTGCTGGGCCTTCGAGTGCAAAATGGACATCAAATTAATCCTATACAGCCTACTCGATGGTGGGGAATATTTTACCTAAAGCGTAACACACCTTATATCGTTCCTCCACAAAGTTACGTTTTAACACCGTCAACCACGCTTGCTCTCCAGGGCGGCCCGCGCCTGATTATTAACGGTAATATTCCGCGCCTTAAGCCAGGAAAGGCAGAACGTACAGCTATTGGAATCACACGAGATAACCAGATCATCATACTGGCTACAGAGAACTGGGCAATTTCAACAGCATCGCTTGCTGCCATTATGAAAAAGTCGGAATCCAGTAACGGCTTAAACTGTATACAAGCTTTAAATCTTGACGGAGGAAGCTCAACCCAGCTATACGCTTCCATTGGTGATCTCAACCTCAATATTGGCAGTTTCTCTTTGATTACTGACATCCTTTATGTCATGCCTCAAAAAAACCAAGGAACAGCTCAATGATGGATACCAACACTTATCTTATTGCCGCTGACGGACCCTTCCTAAGCAAAAGCCTGATTGCTGAAGCCTCTCAGAACAAGTGTATTATCGCCCTGGACAGTGCTGCCAACCAACTTGCTAACAGAGGGTTTAAACCGGATATTATTCTCGGCGATCTGGATTTTGATGATGAGAAAGCTGCTGAACAGTTGTGGGGTATCCAGAAAACTTCCTTACAACCCTATCAGGGAAAAAATGGCGTACTGATTGTACCAGCCAAAAACAAAAACTATACTGATTTGGAAAAAGCTGTTCATTTCTGCGATCAAAATAACGCCGATGCTATTCATATTCTTTGCGCTACAGGCGGACGCATGGATCATGACCAAACCAACATTCGTTTGCTAGAAGCGGCTTATAGTCCTGACCGTTCTATTTTCCTGCATACCGCATACCAAACACTTCTTTTTATCCGTGATCAGAAACAGTTTATTATAACAGGAAAGGAAGGCGATTACTGCGGTATATTTGGCATACCGCAAGCCGTGATGTTCTGTCATTACGGGTTGGCCTACGGTACAGGAAAAAATTATGCACTCTATGCTGGCCACGACAGCAGCGCCAATCAAATCGTCGGCAGCCTTGGTGCCTGTCTTGATATCCAGGGCTCAGCGCTCATCGCACATCCACCCATGTATGAAGCACAGCGTACATTTTCCGCTGCCTCGTATAAAGAGCAATTGCTGATATTATTGAATGATTTAGGCAACGCCAACACCCTTTAAAAAAATACAAACTGGAGCATTGAAATACAATCATCAAAATGCTATATTAAAAAGCGATAAGTTTTCAAGCAGCAGTATTATGGGAGACTCATTTTTAGGATATTGAAAAAAACTGCTCTTGAAAACACAAATGTCCAAAAATATTACCAGTTTTTAATAAGGGGGTAAATGCTATGCCAGTACCAGAACAACAGCAAACTGCCATTACATCTTGTGAAGAATTTATGAGATTTGTAAATGTAAATGGGGAAGCACAACAGGCAAAAGCGCTAGAGCAATTGCAGAGTATACAGATCCTTGATATGAACAACCAAAAATCTCCTCTTCGCAGCACCACTGATTCAGGTTCTCTGGAGAAAGCATCATCTACCGTCTCACAATTCCAGCACCTTTCCAGTATTCGTGACCTGAATTTATCCAACAACCGCCTTGGGCAGTGGCCGCCAGAACTCTGCAACCAATTGTCTATAGCATTTAAAACTCTTTCAGAAACACTTGAATCATTAAATTTGTCTAGCAATCAACTGGGGTTTTGTGATACCAATAAAAATTCTATCAAACATTTAGCTCGCGGTATTAAAAAACTTACTGGCCTAAAAAGTTTGAATTTAAATTCAAACAAGAGTCTTGTCGAAAATGAAAATGCAGCAACCACACTTTTTGATGCTCTAGCTTCACTCCCTTATCTTGAAGAACTTCGTTTAGAGCAGATTAATATTTCTCAATTCATCGAAAAAACCTGGAAAGCACTAGGAGATGCCGTAGCTTCACACAAACGCCAAACCGACCTGACTCTTCATTTTGATTCTGAAAACTGCAAGAAACTCACTCTGCTTAAAAAGTTACAAAAAGCTCTAATTCTCAAACACTGTCCCTGGATGCAAGACATATTAAATCCTAATCCATTAAACTCTCAACTGATTACTTCTATTACAGTTACGCCCAATACAGGCCTGTTTCGTCGCAATATGAATTACTATGTTACTACTGAAACGAGCGGATCCACGTCTCCTTTCTTTTCCAGCAATGTCGAAAATAGTCCTTCTTCTTCACCTGAGACTTTACCTTCTCAGGATACATCTGGGCAAATCCAAAATCCTGCATACCAGGATACGCTTGAAGTTGAAAAAGCAGCACCAAGACAATCTGCTTTGATTCGGGAATTACAAGATAATATTAAAGCCAGAACTGCTGGGTTCTTGGCAAAAACTGGTGCGGCACAAGAACAGAGCAGCACCGCCAAACATTTTCAAGAAAGAGCTTTACAAACGAAGAATGCTGATGACCTTTCTTCATTAAAAGCAAGCATTTCTAAAGTGTTTTCTGCCTATAGCAGCAATCGTTGGTTGAATTTCGGCAACCAATCTCTGCCGCTTATCAAAGCGCTGCAAGAAAACCTCTCTAAATCAACAACTTTTGAAAGTGCTTTGCAATGTTTGGCAGCGAGCATGCAAGAAATCCAAAAAGTAAGCAAGTTCAGGAAAAACTCTCTGGGTACCCTTTTGCTCAATGAATTACGGGAAGCACCCTTTATTAAAGAAGAGTTATCCGATGACGATAGCGATACTGATGATACTGATTCTTCTTCACCAGACTATGGCTGCTGCTTTTTCTTGAATTCAGCAACGATTGAAAGAAAAGCCAATCGAGCACAATTTGAAAAGCTGCTTACAGACCTACAAAGCAAACAAGGTGATTTAGTTTCAAGGCCTATATAAATTGTTCTCCTCTCTTCTCATGGGAGAATTTCCGAATGTATACACCTCACTGCTGCTACGCGGCTGCCTCTCCTTCAAGGGGAGAGGCAAAATAAAGAGTATTTGCCCCTTTGTAAAAGAGAGCAGCTCGCGAAGCAGGCTGGTACCGTACCCTAAACGGAAATGTCTCAACATATCTATAATGAATGCGGAAGGCTACTGGCTAACAATATTATCCTATACAACACTCGGCTGCTTTCTACATTGTTAGAGGTTATCGAAAAAGGCCATGATATAGAAAAAATAGCGTTGTTAAAGCGTATCTTACCCGTTGCTTGGCAGCATATTAATATTTATGGAAAATATGAATTTAACCGCATTTTTGAACGTGTTCCTATGAAAGTACTCATTGAGCGAATGCATTTAGATTTTAAAACAGAGACAGAGATCGCCTTATAATGCCTGATAATTAATCAAGTAACGTGCCGCGACTTGTTCGCGGCATCCAGAAAAATGTATTTCGAAAGACGACGGGTATACAATCTAGAAATGGGTTGATCTGATTCATAACAATAGCAATTACATAATACGACAGTTGTTATCAGATTCAGGGTATTGGTACTTATCAACGTCTGATTGAAGTGATTGCCGATATGAGTTCTCATAACTATATTTTGCTTCAGGATACATGCTATCATAATTGTTAAGTGCTCTTTGGGCACGATCTAAAGTCTCCAGTCTTTGACGTTCTTTCTCAGCTTCTCGCTGATCTTTTTCACGCTGCCACTCTTCTTCAAATTGCTGGTGCCGCTCACGTTCAGCCCGCTGGTAAGCTTGTTCTTGCTCCGATTTAGCTTCTCTGTCTTGCACTGCTTTTACGTCATTATGCAGGTCCAAAATATCCTGTAAGGAAGCTGAGTCCAGGCGGCGCAAACGGCTCCTAAACTCCCAAATTCCTGAAACTGCACGATGCTCGTCGGATGAGGTCAGCATGAATTCAATTTTATTTTTCAAAAAATTTTTTATATCATTATAAAGTGATTGATAACTTGCCTTATCAGAAACAGAATCTGCAAGGGGACGATAAGAAGATAAATCGCTGAATCTCTTTTGCAAAGCAGAGTATTCCGGAGCCATACGACTTTCAACAGTACCATGTATTGCACGAAGCACCGTCTCGCATCCATTTTTGAGCCGTTTCAGCTCTCGCTCTGCTTCCTGCGCAGCTTCGCGTTCACGACGAGCCTGCTCGGCTTGTTGTGAAGGTTGAGGAAGCGTTGTCCTGACAGATGGAGCTGTCTCAGATTTTTTTTCTTCTGGTTGAGTCAAGCGTCGCGCATACTTGAGCGATGATAAAGGTATCTCTCTACCTTTGCCAGGTGTTGGAATTGAAAAAGGAGAAATGCTGGGTAGTATGACAACTCGTGCGTGTTGGTTTTTTTGTACTTCGATAGAGCGTTCTGAAGAAGCTTTCTCTCGCAGTCCACGTGCTTCATAATCATTTGAGTACATTTGGATGGCTTTGTCAAAATCCTGTATTGCTTTGTGATAGTCTTTTTTGGCAAGATAAACTTTTCCTCGGTCACGGTACAGAAAGGAATTCTTCGGAGCCAGATAGATGGCTTGGTCAAAATTTTGTAAGGCCTCGTCGTAACGTTGGAGAGCAAGATAAGTCTG
>Ga0206107_1000266_pt1 | contig 29106 bp, 20 predicted proteins | sample 2B0metagenome_FD_148652 | JGI IMG/M metagenome (GOLD analysis project Ga0206107, IMG submission 148652) | Enriched microbial communities from leaf-cutter ant dump, University of Wisconsin, Madison, United States - 2B0 | ecosystem: Environmental > Terrestrial > Nest > Insects nest > Nest dump...
CCTGGGGCAGGGCTTGCTGCCGCTCGAACCGCTCGATGTGTTGATCGATCCGGTGGAGGACCTGGTGGGCGATATCGACCTTGGGATTATTCCGTCCATCGATCTTCTGGGCGGAGGGGAAACGTCGAATGCCGCCGGCGATCAGGATCTCGGGCTTGATACGCATATCGATCTTCTGGATCACGCACTCGGCACCCTTGCAATGGATATCCCCCTGGACCCGGTGGAACAACTGCTGAATACCGATCTCGATCTCGATATCGGTGGCGCCATCAATCTGCTGGGCGAGATTGCCAGCCCAATAATCGATCCCTATGCCGGCGGCGGTGCGCCGGGTATGCCGACCGGGGCTCTGGGCGATGCAGTCTCAGGCCTCGCAGGTGGCATGCTTGGTGCCGAAACGCCTGCGACAGGCGACCATGATATCGGTCTTGGCCTTGGCATGGGCGATTCTTCCATTCTGCAAACCGGTCTTGTCCTCGATCAGGTGGAAAATCTGCTGGGCGATATGGATCTGGGCATTACGCCATCCATCACCATGGGCGGTGAAGCATCCAATGCCGCAGGCGATCATGATGTTATGCTGAATACGAATATCGGTCTTCTGGATGGCGCCTTGGGCGCCACCGCTGTGGATGTTCCGCTGGATGCGGTCGAACAGCTGTTGAATATGGATATCGATCTTGATGTCGGTGGTGCCCTCAATCTGCTCGGTGATACATCCGCGCCTGTTCTGGATACGGCGGAAGGCGGCGTGGCAGACACTTTGACCGATCCGGCCGGTGCATTGCTTTCCGGCCTTGCCGGCGATGCGGTGGGCCAGCTGGCGCTTAAGGTCGAAAACACGAATATCGATTTGGGTCCATCGGGTGTCGCTGCCGGGGACATTGACCTGAACCTGCCTGTAGACCAGGCCGTGACGGATATGCTCGACAATCTGGTTACGCAGGCGAACACAGCCCTGGATACGACCCAGGCAACGACGCTTTTGAGTCAGACGGTCGGCACGGTTACACAGGCTGTGTCCTCCGTTACCGATAATGCTTTGCCGATATGGCCAGAAGTGATGCTTCCTTCGGGTTCTGAAGCCGCAGCGTCTGCGGAACCGGCTTCGGCGCTACCCGACCCCATCGGCCATATTGCGGAGGGTCTTGGCGTCCTGGACCTGCTTCAGGGCAGTCAGTCGCCTCATCACGGACTCGGGGGATTATTTGGATGATGAACGGGCTTAAGCGGCAAAACCCGCTGGATCCGACAGGCGCGCCTGTCGCCCTGCCGGATCTGATCCTGGGGACTTTGGCGATCAATATCCTTTCGCTGGCCCTGCCGGTCATGACGCTGCAGTTATACGACCGCATTCTGCCGAACCCGGAATCGGGCACGCTGCCCGTTCTTCTGGCTGGTGTCTGTATTGCAATGATTCTTGAAACCGTGTTGCGTCTGATCCGCGGACGAATGTTGTTATGGGCCGGCGCGGCATGGGAACATACGACATCCTGCGATGCCATGGATCATTATATACATGCCGATCTGTCATTGGCCATGCATGACGGTGTCGGCATCCAGCTGGGCCGTATGGCATCGATTGGCAAGCTTAAGGATTTTTATAACGGTACAGTTGCGACAATCCTGTGCGAGATAGCATTCGTTCCTTTATTCCTTGGTCTGGCCATTTACATTGCGGGTCCTTTGGCTGTTGTGCCGGTTGTTGTTTTAATGGTTTTTACGGTGCTGTCTTTGGCCAAGGGGCAGGCTTTGCGACGGTCTTTATGTATACGCGATGATGCCGACGACAAACGGTATGATTTTTTGATCGAGGCACTGGGCGGCGTGCATACTCTCAAGGCTCTGGGTGCCGAAAAATTTTTTTCCCGCCGTTATGAAGGGATGGAAGAAGCTTCGACCCGGGCCCATTACAATGTCAGCATGAGCACGGCTGCCCTGTTCAATATGGGTACCGTATTTTCCCACATCATGGTGGCATCGGTTATAACGGCTGGCGCGCTCCTGGTCTTGCATGGACAGATTACCTCGGGCGCGCTTGTTGCAACGGTCCTTTTATCCGGCCGCATGATGCAGCCGTTGCAGCGCGGCATGGTGCTATGGGCCAGGTTCCAGGACTATAAATTATCCCGGGAAAAGGCCGAAAGCCTGTTTGATATGCCTTTGTCTATGCCGATGCCGGCTCCGGGCGAACCGGTGCTTAAGGACGGACGGCTTAAAATTCGCGATCTGGGCCTGTCACAGGCAGACGGTTCCGGCTGGATCATCGAAACCGCCAATCTCGATCTGAAACATGGTGACGCCCTTATATTACAGGGTGGGCGTGGCGCCGGGAAAACGGCATTTTTGGAAATGATCGCGGGTATATATCCCGCCAGTTGCGGCGAAATTTCGATCGATGGCCGCAATGTCCAGCATTTCAAACCGGAAACCCTGATCGAACATGTCGCTTACATACCAACGGAAGGTATTATTTTTCGTGGAACCGTCCGCGATAATCTGACAGCTTTCGGGCAATTGTCCGAAGACAGGGTGCGCGAGGTTGCGGGATTGCTGGGCGTCGACCGTGATATTGCGCGGTTGCCGGCCGGGTTTGATACGCTGCTTACCGGTACGGGGGTGGATATGGTGCCACCCGGCCTGCGCCAGCGCATTGCGATTGTGCGCGCACTGGCCCCTAAACCGCGGCTTGTTTTGTTCGATAACGCCGATCGCGGCCTGGACCGTGAAGGATACAACTTGATTTATCGCCTTCTGGCCCGGCTAAAAGGCAAAGCCACGATGATTCTGATATCCGAGGACCGAAATATCCGTTCGCTGGGCAATCGTGTGGCGCGGTTTGAACACGGTGCGCTGATTGAAACAGCGATGGCGGATGCGCGTTGGAGCGCGTTCGGGGAATTGCCTGCCGTGGGTGCAGCCTGATGACGCACGAGACGCCCGGACAAGCCGTAGGGAATGCGATTGCAAATATGCAATCCGTGCTGCGCGATGCGGGGCGCATACATTTCAGTGCAGAAAACGATTGCGAAAGCGCTTTATGTGCCTTGATCTGCATTCTGGATCCTAAAAGCCATGTTTACAGTATCCTCGAATCGTTGCCTGGCAGCGATTCGCCGCTTGATATTCCGGATGTGCTGAATGCGCTTGCGCATATCGGCTATGTAGCACAGCCGATTGAGCTGAAAACCCAGGACACCGATTCACGCCTGCTGCCCTGTCTTTTGCTGGACCGTAATGATTGTCCGGTGGTTCTGATGCATCGCGTCGGGGATGATATGATGGTATGGCGTAGCGGACAGGTGGAAACAATGCCTGTAAGCGCATTGCCCGGGCATGCCGGCCGCGCCTGGCTTTTTAAGCGTTTTGACGAACACGGGCATGTGACATCGCGCTTTATGCGCGAAGGTTCGGGTTTTAGCTGGTTTCGCACCGTGTTCGAAAGATTCCACGGTACGCTGATGGTCATCTTTGGCGCGGGTTTTGTTTTGAATCTCGTTGCCCTTGCAACGCCGCTGTTCATCATGGCCGTTTATGACCGCGTGATTGCATCGGGTTCTTTGTTAAGCCTGCCTATGCTGGCTATTGGCGCAGCTTTAGGCATTGCGCTGGAATGGGGATTCCGCCATGTGCGCGCACAGGCGCTTGCGTGGCTGTCGGCCAGGCTTGATAACATTGTCGGTAATGCGGTTTTCGCGCATCTCATCGGCCTTTCTCCCGATATGATCGAGCGGGCATCCGTTGCGGCGCAGATTGCGCGTATTAAAACCTTCGAATCCGTGCGCGATTTTTTTTCGGGGTCGATTTTTCTTTCGGTCATTGAACTTCCATTTGTAATTCTTTCGCTGCTGGCCATCAGCATTATCGCAGGCCAGCTTGTGCTGGTGCCATTATGTATGACCGGTTTATTCGGCATTTTATTCTGGGCGATTTTACGGCAAGTGCGCATCAGCATCCGCCTTGCGGCCAAGGCCTCATCAGCGCGCCAGCAATTCTCCATAGAAACATTTGAAAAAATCCATGGCATTCGCAGTTGCGGACTGACAGGAACCTGGCATGCCAAATTCCGCGATCTGTCGGGGCGGGAAATGATGGCGCATTTTTACCTCAACTGGCTGGGTACGGTTGCGGAAACCGTATCCAACGCATTAATCATCCTGTCTGCAGTACTGACGGCGGCTGTGGGGACACATTTGATTTGGGCGGGCAACATGACCACGGGCGCTCTGGTCGCCACCATGATTCTGGTCTGGCGTGTTCTGATACCGTTTTATTCTCTGTCTTCCATGGTTCCGCGCCTCGAACAATTGCGCAATTCGATATTACAGGTCAACAAGCTGATGGATCTGGATACCGAGGATAAACAGGCAGGAACTGCCGCGCGTCTGTCATCCATACACGGCGCCATTACATTCAGCAGAGCCAGTTGTGTCTATGACGAGGACGACCCGGTATTCAGCGATCTGAGTTTTCAGGCGCAACCGGGTGACCTGGTGATTGTCACGGGGGATAACGGCACCGGCAAAACCAGCCTGTTAAAACTGATAAAGCGGATGCACGAACTGAAATCCGGCGCGATACAGATCGATGGTTTTGACATTCGCCAGCTGGATGCCGGATCTTTGCGGCGTCAGATTGCCTATGTGCCGCAACTGCCAAGCTTTTATCGCGCCAGTATTCTTGACAATCTTCGTTTCGGTAATCCCCTGGCAACACGGGAGGAAGCCGAAAACGCCCTGCGTCTTGCCGATGTATGGAACGGGATTTCACAGATGCCGCTTGGAATCGACACGATCATAAGCCATTGCGGGCAATCGGCCGACGACATGATCGATCCCGATCCCGAACTTGCAGGCCGTCTGGCGCTCGCCCGTTCCTATCTGCATAACTCGCCCATTCTTCTGATTGATGAGTTGTCCAATACGCTGCTCGACAGTCAGGCAGGACACAATCTCCGCGATTATTTGATCCGCTGTAAAGGCAAACGCACGGTGGTCATGGTCAATTACCGCGAAGACTTCATACGCATGGCCGATACGGTGGTTCTCCTGTCGCGCATAGCGGCGCCGCTGGCAGGACCGGCCAGTGAAATATTCAAGACAATCCGTCAAAGGGAGGCAGCTTAAAATGCGATTGTTTAAAAAAACCTTTTATCGGGAACATCAGTCGCGTTTTCTGACACAGGCGGCGCAATTGGAAGAACTGGCAAATCCTGCGATCATGCGCGCTGCGTTGCTATTATCCAGTATAGGCATTATCGGTTTTATCGTCTGGGCCGCGATGACCCGTATCGACGAGGTCGCGCGTACGGCGGGTGAAGTCGTGCCGCAGGGGTACCAACAACTTGTCCAGCATCTTGAAGGCGGCATTGTACGTGATATTGCTGTCGAGGAAGGCCAAAGCGTCAAACGCGGACAGATCTTGTTGCACCTTGATGGCGCCGGTGCGCAGGAGGATCTGGAGCGCGCGCTTAAACGACAGACCAGTCTGGATATGCAGGAAGAACGTTACCGCGCGTTCAGTTCAGGGCGTCAGCCGGATTTCAGGCGTTATGCGGGCGATGAAAAGGCACACAAAAGCGACCTGCAGGATCAGGTCCTGTTTTTCGCGGGAATGACAGCAGCCCAGGATGAGGAGCGTAAAGTCATCAGTGAACAGATAGGCCAGAAAAAACACCAGCTCGAGACATTGCAAAACGAACTGGCGACGGCAAACAAAACGCAAGGCATCGCCCGCGACATGCACAGCCGGCAATACAAGCTCAATCAAAAGGGATACACGTCGGATGTGCAGTATCTGCAGGCCAGGCAGCGTCTGAATGACGCAGAGGGCGAGGTACAGCAGATTAAAACGCAGATTGAATCTGCAACCGCCGAACTGCGCGAGTTCGAAACACGGCTGAGTTCCCTGGAGGCACGGTACAAAGACGAAGCATATAAGAAGATCGATGAAATCAGCGCTGAAAGGGCGCAGAACGCCGAATTGATTGCCAAGCTGCGCGCCCGCGTTGAACGCCTTGATATACGTGCCCCGGTCGACGGTCTTGTAAAAGGTCTTGCTGTTAACACTGTGGGTGAGGTGGTGCAGCCGGGGCGTACCCTGATGGAAATTGTGCCGCTGGACAGGAACCTGGTGGCAGAGGTCCGCATTCCGCCGCAGCATATCGGGCATCTTAAAATTGGCCAGGAGGTACATGTAAAATTCAGTTCATACGACTTTTCCCGCTATGGATTTGTTCCTGGAAAGCTCGATCGTATTTCTGCAACGACTTTTGAAGGCGAGCGCGGCGAGCGTTTTTACCGTGGACGAATATTGTTATCCGAAAATCATGTGGGCCGGGACCCGTCCAATAACATTATGCCTGGAATGACGGTCATGGCCGACATCGTCACAGGGCGTAAAACCATCCTTCAGTATCTTTTAAAACCCATTAATAACGCCATGAAAACGGCGTTTTCAGAACGATAAGGACAGGACATCGCCATGCATAATAATCTTATCAATGTCAGGTCCATCCACGACCTGCGCGAGAAGCCGCTCAGTATCCTGATCGTCGAAGACAGCGCCATCGAGCGCGCCTTTCTTGAACGGCGCGTTGCCGATATGGGGCATTCTTTTTTGTCCGCGGAAAACGGCCGGGATGCGTTGAATATCCTTCAATCCGGCAATAACGCAATCGATATGGTTTTAATGGACCGGATGATGCCGGTTATGGATGGCCTGACAGCCGTAAAGGCAATGAAGGACGATCCGCAAATGCGCCGGATTCCCGTGATCATGGTAACAGCCGCCGACAGTCCGAAAGATATGGAAGAGGGGCTGGAGGCCGGGGTTTTTTACTATCTTACCAAACCCGTCAACGAGGAAATCCTTCACTCGGTTTTAGGCGCTGCATCCCGGGAGGTGCGGCAGAACGATGCTCTGGACGAAGAACTCCTGCGTCATCAAACAAGCTTTGGCCTGATCCACACCGCGCGTTTCGAGCTGCGCAGTCTGGAAGAAGCCGAGGCGCTGGCTGCGTTCATGGCACATTGTTTCCCCGATCCACAGCGTGTGTTGGTGGGATTGGCTGATCTGCTGATCAATGCAGTCGAGCATGGTAACCTTGAAATCGGCTATGACCGCAAGGGCGAATTGCTTGCGGCCGGGGTGTGGCGCGCGGAGGTTGAACGGCGCCTTAAACTGCCTGAGTATAAGGATCGGATTGTCGAGGCGCTGCTGACGCGCAAAGACAATGGCATATATGCCATTATCAGCGATCAGGGAAAGGGATTCGACTGGAAAGCTTATATGGTGATCGACCCTGCGCGTGCCAGCCACAATCATGGCCGCGGCATCGCGCAGGCCAAGGCCGTTAGTTTCGATCATATGACATTCAATGAAGCAGGCAATCGCGTCGTCGCCTTTGTAGGCGAGGGACAGGCACTGGAATGGTAATGTCATGGAACTCGTCGAAAAAAACATCGGCAGCCTGACCAATCGCTATGTTCTGGCGGCAGGATTTATCCTGCTTATCATTATGGCTGGATTTATATATTTGTTATCCAGTTTTCAGCATGTCCAGAAAAACAAGGATTTGTTCGATGACAAGTATTATCAGCAGCGAATTCTGACGCAGCGTATCGCCTTTTTAAGCACCCGGCTTGCCATCAACCCGAAAGGACCGGAAGCACCCGCCAATGCCACGGAATTGCAGAAGAAAATTTCTGAATTAAGCGAAACCTCCGTTTCATATTTAAACGACCCGCACAACAGCGCCGTATCCGATCTGGCCCGCAATTATCCAGAGGATATCGAGGAACTGCGCCTGGATATCAATGCTTATGTCGAGGCGGCAACGCGTGTGCTCAAATCCTATCATAACGGAATATTAAGCATACACGGGGCTGATAACGGCGACCTGGATTATCTGGTGGCCCAGGCATCCGGGCCGATTATCAGAATGCTGGATGCCGATGTGCAGCTGATACGCGACTATGTGAACCACGATTTCAGGCAATTCGCGATCACCATCTGCATATTGATGATCCTGCTGTTGATCGTGCTGGTACTGGAAATACGATTCATTTTTGTTCCCATGGCGCGCAAGATCAAAGAAAAAATGATTCTCCTCGAAGACCGCCGTCTGGCCGCAGAGGAGGCCGATCGTCTTAAAAGCGAATTCCTGGCAACCATGAGTCATGAAATCCGCTCGCCGATGTCCGGTGTTCTTGGCATGACCGAATTGTTAATGCAGACAGACTTAAATCAGGCACAGCGCAGTTATGTATCAACGATTGTCAATTCAGGTGAAAGCCTGTTCAGGATTATCGAGGATATTCTCGATTTTTCCAAACTGGAAAGCGAGCGGCTGCAACTCAATCCTCAGCCCATGAACATGCTCGATCTGATTGATGATATTTGTGCCTTATACACACCCAAGGCACGGGAAAAGGCGCTGGAAATCGCTGCGCATTATATTCCAGGCAGCGAACAGTTCGTGTATGCGGATTCGGCGCGTATACGCCAGATTCTCGGCAATCTGGTGAATAATGCCATCAAATTTACCGATACGGGACATATTACGATTACAGTCCGGGAAGATGTCACGCAACCGGCCGAACAGGGTAAAGTCTGGCTTCAGTTCGTCATAACGGATACCGGCATTGGCATTACCGAGGATTTCCAGCCGCGCGTTTTCGAAAAATTCAGCCAGTTCGATGGATCGTATGCGCGCAGTTATGGCGGCATGGGCCTTGGACTCTCTGTCTGCAAACGCCTGGTCGATTTGATGGGCGGTATTATTTCGGTTTCCAGCACACCCGGCAAAGGCTCGGCTTTCAGTTTCAGTGTTCCACTGGAACGCAACCGGTCTGAAAGCGTGCTCCAGCCCAGGCCGCCGGTTCTTCAGGGGTTGAAGATCATGGCGATTGACGATTTGGAATGTGTAAGGGACGTTCTCCGGGAACAGCTCGATCTTGCAGGGGCAAAATGTACGGCCGCGCAGGGCGGGGAAGAGGCGCTGCAGATATTGCGCGCAGCCGCGCGTTCCGGCGATCCGTATCAGTTAATTCTGGTCGATTACCTGATGCCCGGCATGAACGGCAAGGATTTCGCGCATGCCGTGCGCAGCGACCCGGCATTTAAAGATCCATGTCTGGTCATGATTACGGCTGCAGGTGTCACGGTCAATGCGGATGAGTTTAAATGCGGAAATTTTTCGGCGCTGATTTCAAAACCGCTCAAAAACCGCATGCTGATCGAAAGCCTGGCAATTATCTGGCACCGTTATCTGCAGGGCGAACGTGAATCGGTCATTCAGGTCGATAATATCAGCCTGACGGAAAAGGAATCGCATGGTGAAATCACCACACATGGCGCGCGTGTTTTACTGGCGGAAGACAGCCGTGTAAATCAGATTTTTGCCGAAGAAATTCTGGAACAGATGGGGTGCACGGTCACCATCGTTACCAACGGCCAGGAGGCCGTATCGGAGTTGAAACTGCAGTCTTACGATCTGGTGTTGATGGATTGCCAGATGCCGGTGATGGATGGATTCGAGGCAACGCGCATGGTGCGCGCGGATACAAATAATCCTGTATCACGTACCATACCCATCATCGCCCTGACCGCCAATGCGATGGAAGGGGACCGCGAACGCTGTCTGGCTGCGGGAATGAACGATTATGTTTCAAAGCCGGTGCGCGCACGGGAATTAAAGGAAAAAATCCGCCTGTGGATCACGGTGGAGACAACAGACAGGGTGCCAATTCTGGAATCCGGGAATAAACTTTTGTCTGTTCCAAACGATATTGTCGATTATGCCGCTGTGCAGGACGCACGGCAGGTGCTTAAAGACAAGTATGATGAAACGCTTGTGCAGTTTTTACAGGATGCGGCGATTTATATTGAGGATATCGGTAATGCCATAGGCCGCGGCGATGTAGCGGCCATCGTCCGGCCCGCACATACATTAAAATCGAATGCGCGCCTGATGGGCGTCCCAAAACTGGCAAACATTGCTTTCGATCTGGAAACCAGTGCCAAAAAACCGGATGCTACCGATTTGGCATCCTTGCGGGCCACGCTTTCTTTATTGGCAGCCGTTTTTGATGAAGCACAGCTGCAACTGGCGAAAACCCGGGCCTGAACGGTCACAGCATGCGTTCGTACACCTTAAGTTTTCATTAGGCTTCATGGCGCAGTCTGACATCTGTGTGACGCGCAATTCTGTGCGTTGTTCAATGTGGGTGAGATCATGACACAGAAAAAATACAAAGCTTTTTTATGCACGTCGACCGCGCTCGTCTGCTGCCTGTTGTTGGGCGCATGCAGTGCTGCCCGGGTGGAACATCCCAGACCCGGCACACCGGAGATCGGAATTTGGGAAAGTTTACTGAAAGCGGACCAGTTGGGTATTCGTACAGCCAATGTCACGCAGCCGCGCGATATACGTTGGTGGCATGTACTGAACGATCCCCTGTTAAATGACCTGATTGACCAGAGCCTGCGGTCTTCGCATCTTCTGGCGGCCGCGGATGCCCGTATGCAGGAAGCGGCAGCCGATGCCGGTTTTTCCCGCGCTGACCTGATGCCGCAAGTGGACGGAAATGCCTCGGTCACACGCCTGCGTGACGGCAATGGTCCCGGTGGGCTGGACACCCAGACTATGTTCGGTGTTCGTGGAACATGGGATCTTGATCTTTTCGGCGTGAACAAACATCGCCGCATGGGCGCGCTACAGGCGCTGGATGCGGCCCGCGCCGATCGTGACCGGATCCGCATCGATTTGATCGCGGACGTCGCCACGGCCTATATACGGCTGCGTGGCGCACAGGCGCAGCTGGATTATGCGCATGCCTCGTTAAAATCCCAGGCCAGGACACTGGAAATTATTCGCGGCCAGAGAGAAGAGGGCATTATCGGCGATTTCGATGTTACCCGCACCCAGGCGCAGACCGAAACGACGCGCGCCCGTCTGCCGCAACTGGAAACCGCCGTGGCAACCGCCGTCAATCGCATCAATGTTTTGTGCGGCGTATTGCCCGGGGCACTGGACGCAGATCTGGCAAAAGTCAGGCCTGTTCCGGACATTCCTTCCGAAACGGTTATATCCATGCCTATTGCGCTTTTGTCACAAAGGCCGGATATCCAGACGGCGATGTATCGTCTGCATGAGGCTGCATCCTTAACCACGGCAGAATCCCTGGAAATTTATCCTGATCTGTCTGTATCTGCCTTTTTCGGTTTTCAGGATTCACATCGCGGCGGCAGCCTGAGCCCCTGGAACATGGCAGCCTCGGCGCTGATGCCACTGCTGGATTTCGGACGCGTTCAGGCGCGGGTTGAATCGGCCTCGGCGCGTGAAATGCAGGCTTACCATACATATGAGCAGACGGTTTTGGCCGGCGTAGCCGAGGCGGAAGACGCCCTGACGGCTTATATGAATGAAAGGCGCAGAACCGGTATTTTGCGTAGCGCGGCAAAAAATCAGGCCCGTGCTGCCGACATCGTAAGGGAACAGTTCCGTGCCGGCGAAGTTGACCAGACAAGCCTTTTACTGGCCGAAAAGGACGAATTGGATGCAGGCCTCGCTTATGCCGCCTCAAAGGCGCAAAGGGCGGAAAACCTGGTGCGCCTTTATCGGGCGCTTGGCTGGGGCGCGGATGCACGTACGCAGGATGTGCGGCATATGCAGAACACGGCGCTGGATTTGACCCCGCAGGGAGGCAGGATGAAGCCAATCGTGGATGAATAGGCCTAATTGGATGTCAGTACGACAGTGATGATATCCTGATAATTGCCTGCCGGTTCGGTCCCATCCAGGGCTCCAAGGGTCAGGCGCGTGTCATAGCGATCGCCCGTGGGAGGCGTGGTTGCGGTGGAGACGGCCATCGTCGTTGGTGTACCTGCGGACAGATTTTTCGTCACCCCGCCAAAAGTAAGCGTATAAGGCACACTTGCAATGACAGCGGGATAATCCAGATGCTGCAGAACCGATCCATGGGCGGACTGAAATGTGATGCTATATCCCTGGTTGCTGCGGATCATGGTATCGAACTGCTGAACGGCGCCGGTTGTCATGTCACCGAAATTGATGGTCTGGGCCGTGTCGCCTGCATTAAAGGCGCCTGCCGCATCGACCAGCGATAAATCTACGCTGCTTTCTGCCCTGGCCTGGAAGGTAATGGTTTTGAAATCGCTTAAGGTATAAATCCCGACCGCCAGTTCCGCATAAACGCCGATGGTTACCAAATCCGCGAAGCGTGTTGTGCTATAGGATACCGCCTGTAGCGGGTCGATGGTCCAATACAGGCTCAAATGCTGTGTCTGCAAACCGCCCAGAAAGGCAAAGGCCCCGCTGGGGCTGCCCGCACCGTTAAAAGACCCGGGCGCAGTAACGACCGCAGCCTTTCCTGCCGTTGTATAAATATTGTAATTCAATACATCCGGTCCGCGAACCATGGATCGTTGATTGATGTTGTTGGACGATCCCGCGGTAACGGCAATGAAATACCGGCAACCGCCCAGGCTGGTCTGGGTGATGACGTCAAAATCGATTGTCTGCATCCGTTCGGTTGCATCATACACGTTGTATTCGTTGGATGCCCCGGCATAAGTCGCCGTGGCCGGTACGCCGGACAAGGATGTCGCCACGCAGATCGCATGTGCAGGCTGCGCCCATAATAAAAAGGCAATGGCCGGTAAGCAGCATTTCATGGCAATGCCGCCAAAGTGAGGTTGCCGACCCTGAAGGCGCCGGGTGGCGCATTCCTGTCGATTTTGAAATAAACAGGCTGCTTTGGAAAGGCGCTCAGTACCAGCGTATAATCACCCGGTTGCAGGCTGGTAATGCGAAAACGTCCTTTGGCATTTGTAAAAAATTCCTGATCGCCGAATTCTTTATTACTGCTGGTGATTATACCAGCCGCCATGGCGGCCGGTTCCCCGCCGGGCAGGAGCAGATACCCATCGGCATAAATATTGGCGTTGCTGCCGATATCGATCAGCGTTCCGCTTTTATAGGATGGCTGTACAGTAAACTGGTCTTGTCCGATATCGTAATGCACAGGCACATTGCGGACATCCACGCGCACCTGGCGGTACATATAGGGCACGGCATCCGGCAGAACGGCCGGACCCAGCGCGTCGATTCTGGCTTCATATTCGGTTGTCTGGTCGGCTGCGGTCTGCGGATCGACCCCGATCGCATGATTTTTGAGGTTATTTTTGCGCGTCAGCATGATAAAGCCGCTTTCAACCGGACGCGACAACGCGACATGATCGCCTGCAAATGCGATGGCTGTACCGGCTGTGATCCGTGTGCGGCGCTCCATCCAATGGCCCGTGCCGCCGGCCGCATTCGCGGATGGTGCGGAAAGGCGCGCAATATCGTGGCGCGCCGTCGCAACGGCACGATAGCCGGTATAGGCCACATTGCCTTCCGCGCGCATGGATTTATCGTCGTCGGCCAGGCCCGCGCCAACCTGCCAGTGATTGTTATCATACCAGTTCCAGTCCAGATCCCGTGTGTCTTCCAGTGTATTGGCACTGGCGGTGAACGTATGATTGCCGTTGCTGTTTTTGTTCATCGGTGTCCAGGTGAATCCCAGCATAATGCCTGCGCCATCGCGGCGCCGCTGCTCGAATCCGATATTCGTGCTGATGGACCCGTAAATGACACGGTTTAAATACAGGCTGTAATTCCAGTCATTGTCTCCGCCGTTTCTGGTAAAACGGTACCGCCCGCCGACATTCATATTGAAATCGTTCCATATCGGCCGGCTGTAACGTGTGCTGATTTGCCATGACATATTGTTGTCGGGGGTATTGTTTCCCAAGGACGCGAAATGCGCGCCGGTGTATTCCGCAACGAAAGCAAAATTCTGACGGCTGTCGATATCCTGATATCCGTATTCCAGTTGCGTGGCAAATCCTTCGCCTGCTGCCTTCGCATGGCTGATGGCGCCGGTCAGGGACAGGGTGCCCCAATCGAAGGCTTTGACGATATCGCTGCCTATCTGTTGTACGGTCTTGTCCCCCTGTAATGACAATCCGGCCGTGAGCGTGTCGGTAAAACCATAGCGGTGAAAGGCGGATAGGACGGGATTGCCGGTATCGTACCTGATTTCCCGGTTTTCCTCATGCGATTCAACGCCTATGTTATAGGCATATTCATGCAGGTTCCTGGCCAGAAGTTTTTGATTGCCAAGCAGAGGAAAATTTTTTTCTTCGACCCTGCCCGATGCATCGGTGATAACCAGGCGTATATCATTAGCGCCGTCGGCAATCGGAAAATCGGAAAGATCGTAGGGCCCGGCCTGTAATTGCAATGTGCGGATTTTTTGATTGTTCACATAAATTTCGACACGGGAGGGCGATGTCAGGATAAAAGACGTCTGCCCCGTCGGTTCGGTCACGCGATAGGGCTGGAGCGAAAAATTGCGGGCAATTCCGATTCCCGCCATCGACTGGAAGGATTGGTACCCGGCAACCGGATACGATAGATCACCGACCGCCAGGCGCACCATTGACCGGGGCCAGTCACGGACCAGTCTGATATCGCCACGGCGCCAGCGCCTGGCATTGTTTTCCAGATAGTCTCCCTGTCCTTCCAGTACCCAGGATTGCAGGTTGATGGCACCATCAATATCCAGAACAAAGGGCTGACGTCCCACCGCGCCGGAACCTTCGTGAACATAATCCTGCCCGGCACGAAAATTGGCGAATCCTGATAAATCACTGGGCAATACCAGATCCTGCCCGGCGGGCAGGTATTGGCCGCGTAACGACAGGGCGCGGGTCTGCAAGGCTTCAGGTTGTGCCTTGATGGCCAGCGCCGCCTGATTCTCGTCATAGGAAATGGAAAAACCCGCATCTTCAGTCTGGCCGACAGTCAGCATGCCGTCTGTATGCGCAAGGGCATCGAATTTTTCCAATGCCGTATGCGACAGATTTTTTTCGGCCCATGGACGCAGATCTGCAGCATCGATGCGAAAAATATCGCCCTGAACGGTCATGCCTGCATACGCAACAGCGTTACCGCTGCCAATGACCGGCACTGTGATGGTGACGGGAGCATCCTGTCCCCATGATGGGAAAGCCGCCATCGACAAGGCGGCAATACAGATAAGGTGGCGAAGCATTAGAAACCGTATTGATATTGAAGATGGGCATGTGAAACCGGAAAATGGAGATCCGGTGGAATCGGGATATCGAAATGGCGTGTGTTGCCGGGGTGCAGGTTTATGCCGGCCATGGCTTTTAATGCGTTTTCGTTCAAAACAATTGTTGACCCGTCGCCGCCCGATAAGGTCAGTTCCGGATGTTCAAGCAGGGCATGGCCGCTGCCTTTATTGTTAAGGATCACGCGCATTCTGTTGCCGGATGATTTTTCAACCTGTACATCGATATCCGGCTTTGGATTTGCGGGGCCTACATACAACGCGCCCATAAATTTGATCATGAACATCAATCCTGTTTCGGCAGGTGGTGTGTTGCGCAGGGTAATCGGAATCTGTTCTGCCACGATGCGATATGGCATTTCGCGGGCAGGCGCGGGATCGCCCAGCCATTGCACACGTACCGCCCGGCTTTCATGAGCTTTTAAAATCAGCTGTGCAGGAAAAATGACGAAATCATCCTCGGCTTCGGCATTTTTTTCTTCGCCTTCCGGTGTGATGATCCAGCTCAGGACGCTGACCTGTACGGCTGCGGGCGCATTGGAATTATTCTCAATACGAAAAACCTGCGAGTCCCCGTCGCGCCCGGGCACCAGAACCGTTTTAAACGGTGTTAGTTTGAGTGCGTAAGCGGAAAAAGGGGCCGCACCAATCAACAGGATAATGAAAGCGGATAATAAAATGCGCATTGCTTCGCTATTTGGCTGCAATGGTAAATGTCAGCGTTTCCGCATAGGTAAAACCCGCGCTGGGTGTCAATGCGGGATTGGCATTGTAACTGATGCTGACCGTTCGGTTCAGGTTTATGCCTGCGGCGTTGACATTTGTAACTATGCCGCCGCTGGGCACGGCGATGCTGTTGTACGTGATGGTAAACGGATGCGTGTCGTTGCTGACCGAATCCCTGAATAACCCGGTATGATCGCTGGAATTGGTGCCGACGACAGTCACGGTGTAACCCAGTGGGTCGTTGCAATTTTCGTTGACGGTTGCAACCACGCGGTTGGTGTCGCCTGCGGCAATGTTGGTAATATTGCTGGCACCGGCCTCGGGGGTGACGACAATATCGCATACGGCAGGCACCTTGCCGTTGATCGTGACGGTTCCGGTCAATGCGGCCTGCGAGGCATGACATACAAAGACCGCACTCATGGCCGCAATGACAACCACGGCCGATATCTTATTGTGCATATATCCGGATCGCATGACATATAACTCCTCTATTACGCTAAATCCAATAAAACTTTACCACAATAAGTTGTGAGTTTATTAACGACATACAGATGCAGGGGAACGTATTGCCTGAAGGCTCGTTGGTATCGCGGTTTCATATACTGGATGTTTGAATGCGAAATGCCATCCGGCGTGCCCATTCCGCGCCCATTTCGATTGTAAAGGAGAACAGGCAATGCCATCAGCCCGGACAAAAGAATTTGCCATAGAAGCCGCGGCGGCTGCCAAAGAGCAGCGCAGTATCCAGGCCCGGATCGACAGCAAGGACGCCGCCAATAAATCCTCCAGGAAAAAACCGCAGGCGATGCAGGCCGGGTCGCGCCCCTATCCTGTCCCGCCATTCCCGCAACAGCATCAGGCCAAACCCGGCAGGGAATTCAAGCTTGATCCTGCTCCTATGTATGACAATCCCGATTACAAAGGATCTGAAAAGCTGAAAGGCATGGTGGCCGTCATTACCGGCGGTGATTCCGGTATAGGCAGGTCGGTGGCCGTATTGTTCGCGCGTGAAGGCGCCGACGTCGCCATTTTGCACCTGGATGAATCCGTGGATGCCGAAGATACCAAACGCGCGGTGGAATCAGAGGGACGCAAAGCCATCGTAATTCAGGGCGACGTATCGGATGCAGGTTTTTGTCGTGCGGCGGTTGAGGAAACGGTTAAAACCTTCGGCCATCTCGATATCCTTATCAACAATGCCGCGTTCCAGGAACATGTGCAAAGTTTCGACGACCTGACGGAAGAGCATTTCGACCGTACCATCAAAACCAACCTGTACGGCTATTTTTATATGGCCAAGGCCGCCGTGCCGCATATGAAGCCGGGGTCGTCCATTATCATGACAGGTTCGGTTACGGGTCTGCAGGGCAATACGCATCTGCTGGATTACTCACTGACCAAAGGCGGCATTCATGCTTTTGCACGATCGCTTGCCGGCAATTTGATAGAAAAGGGCATTCGCGTCAATGTTGTCGCGCCCGGCCCGGTATGGACACCGTTGAATCCGGCCGATAAAGACCCGGAACAGGCATCCGGATTCGGGTCCGGTACGCCGATGAAGCGTCCGGCACAGCCGGAGGAAATTGCTCCCGCTTATGTGTTTCTGGCGGCGCCCGCCTGTTCCAGCTACATCACCGGCGAGATCCTGCCGATCATCGGCGGATACGCCGGCAAATAATTAAATGCACATCCAGCAAAAAGCCCCGTACGAAAATACGGGGCTTTTTGCCGGATATCGTATTCTAGTATTTTTCATCCAGCGTCTCGACTTTTTCCCGGTGCTGCTGCAAAGAAGGCAGCGTGTTGGCCGCAAATGTCTTTAGCGATGCATTATCGCCGTCATCGGCATAATCCTTGAACAGCTTGATCGCTTCTTCATGGGCTTCTTCCTGTTCGTCCAGATATTCATCGTCGAAGTCACCGGCGTCCTCCTCATTCAATTTGGCCAGCTTTTTTGCATGCTTTTCATCCAGGGCGGCCGGAATAGCCGCGCCGGCAATGCCGCCGGTGGTGGCAGCCGCCTTGAAATCAGCGCCAACCTTGGTGTGATCGTCGATCATCTGCTGGGCAAACGCCTTGACATCGGCACTGGTCGAACGATTAAGCGCAACCTTGCTGGTTTCAATTTCATACATATTGGCGATGGCAGCTTTCTTGACGAAATCATCCGTATCGGTTGCCATGGCGGCACCGGCACCCAGAATGGTCATAGCGGTAGCAACTAGGATTGTGTCGTTCAGTTTTTTCATTTTACTTCTCCTTTTTAAAATTATGCGGCCTGTTTCACGTGATGGCCTTCAGCGAATTCTTCAATGGCTTTGTTGCAAAAGGCATCCAGATCGGCCGGTTTGCGGCTGGTGACCAGACCATTATCGACATGTACCGGTTCATCGACCCAGTTCGCGCCGGCATTGATAATGTCTGTGCGGATGGACGGCCATGACGTCAGTGTGCGGCCACGCACAACATCGGCTTCGACCAGCATCCATGGACCGTGGCAGATGGCAGCCACCGGCTTGCCCTGCTCGAAGAACGATTTTACGAAGGCGATGGCATCCGGGCTCATGCGTAGTTTGTCGGGATTGCCGACACCGCCCGGCAGAACCAGCCCGTCGTAATCGTCAGCATAAACTTCGCTTGCCAGCTTATCGACAGTAAAGGTACCGGATTTGTTGCCGCCCTTTTCACCCTGGATATCGTCTTTTTTCAACGATACCAGCTCGACCGTTGCACCGGCGGCTTTGACGGCTTCCCATGGTCTGGCCAGTTCGTCTTCTTCGTATCCATCAGTGGCCAGAAATGCGATTTTTTTGCCAGTCAGTCCAGGCATTTTCCAAGTCTCCTTAAGATTTGAGAGGGGTATGCCCGCCTAACAAACAATGGAGATCAAAGTTCCTTTAAATGTGACTGGAATCGTCGGGCGCGTCTTCTGCCGCCAGCCTGTGTGCGATGGCCTTGGGCGACCCGGTACGCCGGCACAGGAGGCTATAGACGGCAGGAACCACGAATATGGTGAATGCCGCAGCGGACAAAACGCCCGAGAATACCACAACGCCGATCACCGCGCGCGTTTCCGAACCTGCACCGGTGGTTAAAAACAACGGAATGGCGCCGGCTGCGGCCGTCAGGCTGGTCATCAGGATGGGGCGCAGGCGCAATGATGATGCCTGCAGGATGGCGCGGGTAAAGCGCATGCCTTCATCACGCATCTGGTTAGCGAATTCGACAATCAGAATACCGTTTTTAGCGGCGAGGCCGACAAGGGTCAGAAGGCCGATCTGCGAATAGATGTTCATGGTATTGCCGGTCAGATACAGCCCAAGCATGCCCCCCGCCATTGCCAGCGGTACCGTCAGGATAATCACCAGTGGATGGATATAGCTTTCGAACTGGGCTGCCAGTACCAGGAACACGACGGCAATGCCGAGGACAAAGACGAATGCCATCGAACCCTGCGAATATTTATAATCCTGCGACTGGCCCTTGTAATCGATAATCACTTCGTCCGGAAGGTTGGCATGAACCAGGTCTTCCAGATATTTCAGCGCCTCTCCCAGTGTGTAACCTTCGGCCAGATCTGCATCGATGGTGATCGCGCGCACACGGTTGTAACGGCCTAAAGATGCGGCATCAGCCAGTTCGTGCACGGTCACTACGGATGACAGCGGAATCAGCGCGCCGCTGCGGCTGGATCGTACATAAATATTTTCCAGCGCCGCACGGGAACGCTGTTCATCGCGCAAACCCTCAAGGATCACATCGTATTCCTCGCCATTGTCGATATAGGTCGTAGCGACGCGCGACCCCATCATGGTTTCCAGTGTGCGGCCAATGGTTGCGACTGTGACACCCAGTTCGGCGGCACGGTCGTAATCGATATCGACCTCGAACTGTGGCTTGGTTTCCTTGTAATTCCAGTCGACCCCGATCAGGCCTGGATTGTTTTCATTGATTTTTGCGACCAGCGTATCGCGCCACCCGGCCAGTTGCTGGTATGTGCCGCCACCGATCACGAATTGCACCGGGCGGGATGATGATGCGGTAAAACCCTGCCGCATGACGACGTTAATACGGACACCAGGCAGATCGGAGAGTTTTTTGCGGAGCTCATCCATAATCGCCTGTGCCGGGCGGCGTTCGCCCCAGTCCTTCAGAACAACAATAATCATGCCGGTATTGAACGACGCCACATTGCCAAAACCGCGCGGTGCGCGCACGATCATGGTCTGCATCTCCGCCTTTTCACCCTGGGTATAGGGCAACAGGCGGCGCTCGATTTCATCCATGTATGTTTTCATATAGGCGAATGACGCGCCTTCCGGCCCGTTGATCATGATATTGAATGCGCCGCGGTCCTCGCGCGGGGTATATTCATTGGGCAATTGCTTATAGATCAGGAAGGTCCCGGCCAGCAGGCCCCCCAGCACCATCAGAATAATGGCCGGACGGCGCAGAACGCGGACCAGTACGCGGATATAACGGCGGCGAAAAGCACGGAAAACACGATCGATGGCCGCAACCACATGGCTTTCATCCTTTTCATTCCGGCGCAGGATTTTGGATGACATCATCGCCGAAAGGCTCAAGGCCGTAATGCCTGAAAAGAAAATTGCTGCCGCCATGGTCAGCGCAAATTCGGTAAACAACCGGCCCAGATCGCCCTCGAGGAACGTGATCGGCACGAACACCGAAATCAGCACCATGGTGGTGGCGACGACCGCAAAGCCAACCTGCCGCGTACCGCGATAGGCGGCGAGCAAGGGAGATTCACCCAGATCTTCCATTCGTCGTACGATGTTCTCAAGAACAATGATCGCATCATCGACGACAATACCGATGGCCAGCACCAATGCCAGCAGAGTCAGCAGATTGACCGAAAATCCGAAGGCGTAAATAACCGTGAAGGTTGCGATTAACGATACCGGTACGGTGACGGCAGGAATCAGCGTGGCACGCAGCGATCCAAGGAACAGGTAAATCATCAGCACGACCAGGATGATGGCAATGCCCAGCGTCACATAAACCTCGTGAATGGCGGCAGCGACAAAGACGGATGAATCGTAACTGAGTTCCAGCCGCATGCCGTCAGGCAGGTTGGCATTGATGCGTCCTGCCATTTCGGCAGCCTCGCGCGCCACGGAAATTGTATTGGCAGTGGATTGTTTGGATACGCCGATGCCCACGCGCGGGGAACCGTTGCCGCGGAAAATGACACGGTCCTCGACGGTGCCTTTTTCAACCGTGGCGACATCGCCCAGACGTACCAGATATCCGCTGTCGCCCTTGCTTAAGACCAGGTTTTTAAAATCTTCCGCGTCGCGGAAGCTACGGCGTACGCGCACGGTAAACTGCCGCGTTTCGGATTCAATATCGCCGGCGGGCAGTTCCACATTCTCGGCGCGCAAGGCGTCCTCGACATCCTGTGCGGTTAATCCTCGTGCGGCCAGTTCCTTACGGTCCAGCCAGATGCGCATGGCATAGGTCTGCGCACCGCCGACGCGTACCTGCGACACGCCGTCCAGAACGGAAAAACGTTCGGTCAGGTACCGTTCGGCGTAATCGGTCAGCTCCGGCACGGTTTTTCCGTCGGCCACCAGGCTGTACCATACGATGACATCGTCATCGGAATTGGATTTCTGCACTTCCGGCGGATCGGCCTCATCCGGCAGGTTGTTCAGGATTCCGGATACGCGGTCGCGGATATCGTTGGCGGCATCATCAATATCGCGGTCGACAGAAAATTCGATGGTGACACGGGATCGCCCGTCTTCGGAGGAGGATTCGATAAAATCGATTCCCTCGACACCCGATACGCGGTTTTCGATCAGCTGTGTCACGCGTGTTTCCACAATGCTGGCGGATGCGCCGGGATAATTGACGGTAACCGACACCACCGGCGGATCGATGGCAGGATATTCGCGTAACGACAGGCGGGTGAACGATACCAGGCCGAACGCCAGCAGCAGCAATGAGATCACGGATGCGAAAACCGGGCGCTTGACGGAAATGTCGGACAGGAACATCGGTTACCTGGCCTTTTGGTCTTTGGGTGCGGCATCGCCTGCGGCGGGCTCGGCGCCTTCCTTCAGCATTCGTGCCAGTGAAGCGCCCTTGCCGTCGTCGCGGCCAACGATTTTAATTGGCGCACCATCGGCCAGCGTCATTGTACCGTGCGTGATGACCATTTCACCGCCTTTAAGGCCTTTCGTGACCTCCACCATGCCCGGCTGGCGCGCGCCGGTTTCAATTTCGATTTTCTGCGCGGTATAACCACCGGCGACGAATACAAAGTTTTTTTCACCCTGCGCCAGAATGGATTCTTCCGGGACGACGACGGCCTGACGCGGGTCTTTCAGGATTTCAACATTCATCAAAAGACCGGGTTTCAATACGCGGCCCTCATTCGGGACCAGGGCGCGCACACTGATCGACCGGGTAACGGGATCGATCTGGGAATCGACACTGGCAACCTTGCCTTTGAACGATCTTCCCTTGAACGCGCTGGCGGTTGCAATGATGTCAAGTCCGGGTTTCAGCGTTTCCAGGTAAAGGGCGGGCACTGCGAAGTCCAGCTTCATTACGCTATCGTCATCCAGTGTAGTGATACGCGTGCCCGGCTGTACCACGGCGCCGACGCTGATATTACGCAGGCCCAGGACTCCATCGAACGGCGCCGTAACGATGCGGTCCCCGATGCGGGACCGGATGGCATCCAGGCGGGCATTCGCGGTCTGGTATTCACGCTTGCGCTCATCCAGTTGCGCCTGCGATGCGGCACCGGTGGCAACCAGTGGCTGCAGGCGTTCCATCTGGCGTTTGGCCTCGGATAACGTTGCCTGTTCACCGGCAAGTTCTGCCTTTTCCTCGCCGCCGCGCATTTCAACCAGCACATCGCCCTTTTTGACGCGCTGCCCGTCCTCGAAATTCACCGCGCGCACGGTTTCAGTGACAGTTGCGGTCAGCACGACACTTTCATTGGCGCGCAGCGTACCCAGCGCCTCAACGCGATCTGCAAAATCCTCAATATGTGCGGGCGTCACAATGACATTTTGCGCGGGTTTGCCCTTGCCTTGCTGTGCTACGGCCGGTGTGCCCGATCCCATCAGACACAGAGCCAATATCAACAGGTATTTCGTCATGGTATCTTCCTTATAATGATCCGCCCAGCGCACGATGCAGACGGATGCGGTATAAAACCAGATTCAGGCGCTGTGTCACCAGTTCGCGCTCCACGCTGTGCAGATCGCGCACAGCGGTCAATACCGGCAGGTAATCGCTTTCCCCGCTGCGGTACACCGCATTGGCCGCATCCAGCGTATTGGACAGCAGGCCGCGGCGCACCTCCAGCAGGCGGATATAATCACGCTGCTTTTGTTCACGGTATAACGTGTTTTCAACGTCTTCAATCGCGCTCAGGTAAGCCTGCGTAAACGCCGCCAGATACTCCTGGTATAACGCCTTGTTACGTTCGACCTCCGCCTTGCGCGCGCCCCAGTCCAGCAATGGCTGCACCAGTGCGGCCACGGCACTGGCGGCATATCCGCTGCCGCCGGACGACAGCAGGGTGGTGCCGCTTAAGGTGATGTGCGGCAGACGGTCGGCAATGGCCGCGCCGATTTCCGCATCCTGCGCCACCAGCCGGTTTTTAAGTGCCAGAAGATCGGGGCGTTTGAGCAACAGGTCGGATGGAACGCCCACCGGCGGGACATCACCGATTGTGGTAAAATCGTCCTGCGTCACGCGGTCTGTGCCATCGGGCGCGGCGCCGGTCAGAACATCCAGGCGGTTTTCAAACATACGCAGCGATGCCTCCGCCACGGGGATCAGTGCTTCGGTGTCAGCCAGTACGCTTTGTTGCTGCAACACCTCTACCTGTGTGCCGATACCGGCATCATGACGCTGGCGGATCAGGTCGAGGGATTTGTTATCGGATTCCGATTGCAGGCGCAGGAGTTTCAGCCGCGCCTTATCGGCAATCGCATTGAAATACGCCTCAGCCATTTCGGCGGACAGCGACAGGCGCACGGCCTCGATATCCGCGCGGGCGGCTTCTTCTTCGTATTTGCTGGCGGTTATCTGGTTGCCAATGCGGTTGAAGGCGTCGATTTCCCAATTTAGCGCCGCGCCGATTCCAGCCACATCCGTACGGTCGTCACCTTCAATTTTCTGAACCTGCCCCTGCGCGGTTGCACCCAACTGCGGCAGGCGACCTGCGGATAATGCGTCGGTCAGGAATCCCGCCTGAAGTAAACGGGCGCGGGCCTGCTGCACATCCAGATTGCTGATAAACGCGGTTTCGATCAGGCCATTCAGCGTCTGGTCATGGAATGCGTCGTACCACCTGGTGCCGGTGCTTTGTCCGGTACCTGACATAGTGAATTGTGCGGGGGCGATGATGCCGGGGGACGGGTTGGACTCGATGGCATGGGGTGCGCATGCGCTGATGCCCAAAACCCCCGCGACCAGCCATATGTTTAAAGACCTGAAATGCATTATCCCGCCTGCCGTTTATGTAGGGCATATAACGGGAATTTTAAGGCAAACGAAAGGCGTTTCTTTTTAAGGTTCCGAAGGCTTGTCCATCATGCCCAGACGCCCCAGAAACGGCAGTTTCAGGGCAGGGTGCAGGATATCAATACCAAAATTCAGGCCCAGAATATTGACTTCCAGCCCGACATCGCGGCCCACGCTGATACCCAGAATACCCAGCAGGTTGGCCTGGTATCCGGTTCCGGTTTCCGATGCGCCCCATAAAATACCGCCGGGACCCCAGTCCTTGCCAATCGCATGCGGCGGCAGCTCAACGGTCAGTTCCGGCACATGGCGGATGATAAAGGATATAAACGTGTTGCTGTTCGGTCCCGGCCAGATGCGATAGGCCTGCGCATAAGGGTAAGCTTTTGCCGCGGCAATAATACGCGGGATCGCTGCCTCCGCCTTTTTGCCGCGCAGGTCATCGATCAGAATGGGGCGCGCGCCGAACCACAGGCGATCCGGAATATCGGTTTCGGTCACCACGGCCGTACCGGTGCGGGCCAGGCGGTATCCAATCACCTGGTATGTGTCGTAGTGATCGGCGCCGGCCTGTTTGGCGGCGATCCATGTGTGTACCGCAAACCATCCCCGCCAGTTGATCGCGCGCGCGGCATAAATCTGCACGACGGCTTCCCGCGTGACGGCGGGGTCGGGTGCAAGACCCGCGGATGACCGGTCTGCCGTGCGCCAGTCCTTGGCCGTCAGCTGCGCAATAACGGCAAGCACGGCGAAAACGGCAAGAATGGCAGCGAACCACAGCTTCATGATTTAGGCTGCCAGGAAAATATTTTCCTGCTCCTCGATCTTTTTCAGGATACGGTCGTAATAACGCTGCGTCTCACCGGCCTTTTTGGCATCTTTATAAAAATCAGGCACAGCCATCTGCGCTTCCAGCTTTTCTTTTTCGGCCGTCAGTCGCGCGATTTCCTGTTCGGCGGCCTGCATCTTTCTGCTGTTGTCTTTTTTCGGCGCAGGCGCTTCTTCGACCTTGGCGTTTTTCTTCTGATCTTTCTGTTTTTGCTCTTTGCGCGCCTGAATGGTGAATTTGCGGTAATCGTCCAGATCGCCCTGGAAATCCTGACATTTGCCGTCATGCACCAGCCACAGGCGGTCGGCTACGCGTTCCACCATCGTGGGATCGTGGCTGACAATCACAATCGCACCCTCGTATTCGTTTAAGGCCTCAACCAAAGCTTCACGTGCCTCGATATCCAAATGGTTGGTCGGTTCGTCGAGCAGTAGAAGATGCGGTCCGTCAAAACTCATGAACGCAAACAACAGGCGTGCCTTTTCCCCACCGGACAGCGATGAAATTTTATTGTCGGCCAGTGTGCGGCCGAAACCGAACGCGCCCAGCTTGGCGCGCACGACATGTTCCTTGATGTCCGGATTCTTTTTGGACATCAGCGCGCGCATTTCGGCATAAGGGGTGGAATTGACGTCCAGTTCTTCCGTCTGATGCTGTGAAAAATACCCGATGCGCAGTTTGCCGGAGCGGAAAATATCGCCCGACATCGTCTCCAGCTTGCCTGCGATCAGTTTCATCATCGTGGATTTGCCGTTGCCGTTGGCGCCCAGCAGGGCGATACGGTCGTCGTGACTCAGACGCTCGTCCACACGTTTTAAAATCGGCTTGCCCTCAGTATAACCTACATCCGCCTTGTTGATCGCAATCATCGGCGAGGGGATTTTGGAATCCGGGTTGGGGAATTTGAAGCGCACGGCGCGGTCGGCGATCACCGCGTCGACGATGTCCATTTTTTCAAGCGCCTTCATCCGGCTTTGCGCCTGCGTGGCCTTGCTGGCCTTGGCCTTGAAGCGGTCGATGAAGGCCTGCATATGCGCGCGTTGCGCCTGCTGTTTTTCATGCATTTTCTGCTGCAGGCCAAGGCGCGCCGCGCGTTCGCGCTCGAATGCATCGTAATTGCCACCGTATAACGTCAGGCTGCCTTTATCGACATGCACCACATGATCGATACATTTGTTCAGCAGATCCCGGTCATGGCTGATAATCAGCAGCGTGTGCGGATAATTCGCCAGATATTCCTCCAGCCACATAATGGCCTCGAGGTCCAGGTGGTTGGTCGGCTCATCCAGCAGCAACACTTCCGGTTCGACGAACAGCGCGGCCGCCAGTGCGACCCGCATGCGCCAGCCGCCGGAAAAGGAATTAAAGGGTTCGTTCAGTTGATGTTCTTTGAATCCAAGGCCGGTTAATAAGGTCGCAGCCTTGGCCGGTGCGGCATAGGCGTCCATATCCGCCAGCTGCTGGTAAATATCGGCGAGCCTTGACGGATCGGGCTCCGTTTCCGCGGCCTTCCACAATGCTGCCATGGGCTCGTTCGCCGCCAGTACAATGTCGATCAACGATGTATCTGTTTCCTCGATATCCTGACGTACCCATCCCATGCGCTGCTTGGCGGGCATGGAAATAATTCCGTCATCGGGTTTCAATACGCCGGCAATCAGTTTAAACAGCGTCGATTTGCCCGCGCCGTTGATACCCACGACACCCGCCTTCCACCCGTCCTGGATATTGACGGATGAATTTTCGATGATCGTGCGCGCGCCGATTTTATAGGTCAGGTTCGAGATGGCTAACATGGCCGGTCTTATGCCACAAAAACACCCGGAAATGAAAGCTTTTAAAGGGGTGCCTTGTAAGGGGGCAGGACGGCCCTTATGTATGAAGGCGCAACAACCTTAATGGAGCCTTCACCTTGGACCAAATTCTGCCTCTCTTATCCGATCCTACAGTCTGGGCCGCCCTTGTGACCCTGATCGTGATGGAGGTCGTGCTCGGCATCGACAATTTGATCTTTATTTCCATTCTCAGCAACAAACTGCCTGAACATCAGCGCCACAAGGCGCGCCGCCTTGGCATTATGCTGGCGCTTGTCCTCCGCCTTGGCCTGCTGGCCACGGTCGCGTGGATTGTTCAGCTCACAACACCGTTGTTTGAACTGTTCGGCCACGGCATTTCGTGGCGCGACATCATCCTGATCGCAGGCGGTCTGTTCCTGGTGTGGAAAGCGACCAAGGAAATTCACCACAACGTCGATCCCGACAGCGAAGGCGAAGATGGCAAGCCAAAGGTGGTTGCCGCTTTCGGTGCTGTGATTGTGCAAATTCTGCTGCTGGATCTCGTTTTCTCGATCGATTCTATCATCACGGCGGTGGGGATGACCGATCACCTGTTTGTCATGTTTACAGCGGTGATTATTGCCGTGATGGCGATGATGCTGGCGGCCGACCCGCTGGCCAATTTCATTCACAAGAATCCAACGATCGTGATGCTGGCATTGGGTTTCCTGTTGATGATCGGTATGACGCTGATTGCGGATGGTTTCGGTTATCACGTGCCGAAGGGTTATATTTATGCCGCGATGGCATTTTCGGCGCTGGTTGAGATTCTCAATATGCTGAGCCGCCGGGCCCGCGCCAAAGCTAAAATAAAAGCGCAGTAGAAACAGGTTACGGAAAACGACAGCCCAAAAAGTTTACAACTTCTTAAAGCGGGTCGGTTACAATCGGGGCATGTGGTTTTTCGGTAAGGACAAGAAAAAAGAAGGCAAGCCGGTGGAGGCCAAATCCGCCCCGGCACAGCCGCTGACATCCAAGCAGATCAAGACGCAGGCGCTGATGGCGCAGATGCGGACCCTGCGCGCGGAAATCGGCGAGGAAAATCTGCAAAAACTTGTCCAGAAACTCAAACTCGAAGATCTTAAAAAACAGGTCCGTCATGACATCGAGAATGACCCTGTGAAACGTCAGCGCCTGCTGGATGAAATCCGCTGGCATGTGCATGATGACCATTCATCCGATACGCGTCACTAATGAACCCTTCTTTGGAGGCTCTCCTTGCCGTCCTATACCGCCCCGCTTGATAACATCCGTTTTATTCTGAATGATGTGCTGGATGCGCAATCGACCCTGTCGCAATTGCCGGGCTTCGAAGGCGCCGATGCCGCCACGGTGGACGCCGTGATGGAAGGTGCCGCGCAGATCTGTCAGGAAGTCCTGTTCCCCCTTAATCAATCGGGCGACAAGGAAGGCTGCGTGTGGAACGCCGGCAACGTCACGACGCCCAAAGGGTTTAAAGACGCCTATAAAACCTTTATCGAGGGCGGTTGGACATCGCTTGCCTGCGATCCTGCTTACGGCGGCATGGGCATGCCGCATCTGGTCAATTGCGTGATGCAGGAAATGATCTGCTCGGCCAATATGTCCTTCGGCATGTATCCGGGCTTAAGCCAGGGCGCGTACGAGGCGCTGCATCAATTCGGCACCGATGACATCAAGGCGAAATACCTGCCCAAAATGGTGAGCGGACAATGGTCCGGCACGATGAACCTGACCGAGCCGCATTGCGGCACCGATCTTGGCCTGATCAAAACCAAAGCCGCCGATAACGGTGATGGATCGTATGCGATCACCGGCCAGAAGATTTTTATTTCCGCGGGCGAACACGACCTGACCGAAAATATCATTCACCTTGTCCTCGCGCGTCTACCGGATGCGCCGGAGGGCGTGAAAGGTATTTCCCTGTTCGTTGTCCCCAAATTCATGGTGAATGACGATCAGAGCATCGGCGCGCGCAACAAGGTAGACTGTGCCTCCATCGAACATAAAATGGGCATCAAGGCATCCGCCACATGCGTCATGGTATTCGACG
>Ga0206107_1000267_pt1 | contig 28958 bp, 26 predicted proteins | sample 2B0metagenome_FD_148652 | JGI IMG/M metagenome (GOLD analysis project Ga0206107, IMG submission 148652) | Enriched microbial communities from leaf-cutter ant dump, University of Wisconsin, Madison, United States - 2B0 | ecosystem: Environmental > Terrestrial > Nest > Insects nest > Nest dump...
AGGTGATGGGCGTCGATGGAACGCACGTACTGCGACATCTCGTCGGCCCAGCCCACCATCATGTCCGAGCCGCAGTCGGGACTCGACGGGTATGGGCCCGCGCTAGAGCACTGCAACTCGTTGCCGAGCTCCCACGCCATGATCGTGGGGTCATCCTTGTAGGCCACGCCCGTGATGGTGTTGGTGCGGTTGAGCACATGTGCCACCCAGTCGCGGTACCACTGCTTGATCTGGTCGTTGGTGAAGAAGTCGTCGTGGTAGGCGCCGCCGGCCCACCGCACGTACTGATCGATGCCGCCAAACGCCGTCCAGTTGTTGACGAGCGGCAACACCAGCTTGATGCCCTGTTCCTGGGCGGAGGCGATGACCTGATCCAGGTGTACCAGGCCGTTCTCGCCGTCGTTGAAGGCGGGGCGCCCGGCCTCGGCGTCCCAGTACTGGAAGTAGATGCCGCGCTGGTTCCCCTCAACGGAGAGCTCGCCGCTTGGGGTGCCCGTGTCGTAGAAGCTCCACGTGCGCAGCACCGTGAAGTGCTGGTCAACGGCGGTCTTCATGTACACGGCAACGGGCGCGGGTGCCTCAAAGATGAGCGTGTAGGCGTTGGCGCCCGCAAAGCGGAAGGGCTCGCCGTTGAGCATGAGGTCCTGGCCGTCTGCGGAGACAAAGCTCGCAGGGTCGACGCTGGGCACAGGGCTTCCCGAGGCCGACGGCTCCGCGGGGGGCGAGGAGGAGGGGCTTGGCTCGTGCGTGGATTCGCCGCCGCTGGTGGCAATTCCGTAGACGAGCGCGCCGATGACGGCGAGCGCCCCACACGCGAGTAGCACGGTGCCAGCACGTCGCAATCCACGGTGTTGATCGGTCATCTCATACCCCGCTCCCGGCGAGCGCCCATGCTCGCCTGGCCGCCATTCTAGGGGTGACCCGAATCGTTACGTTACGGGGCGATGGGGGTGAGGGCGCCGTCGGGGTTCACGATGCCCGCATACCACCCGTAATCGCGGTCAATATAGGTGCGCGGGATACCGCCCAGGTGATACCCGGCCTGGCGCACCGTGGACTGCACCACCACGGATGGGTCGTCCGTCCAGGTAAACCACGTGGTGTCGCGCGTGAGGACAACAGGCGCCTCATCAAAGATCTCTGCCATCTGCGCCAGCGAATCCGTGGTGGGGGCCACGAGGGCCAGCACCACGGGCTCGTCGCACATGACCCGCAGCGATCCAAAGTGGGATGAGGTCCCCGCAAGGATGATGGGGTGGCCGGGGGCGAGGTCGCAGAGCGCGTCAAGCTGGGCCTTGGAGCCGCCCATCTCACGGATGACCACCGGCGTGGCTCCCCTCACGGGATAGTCGGCCCCCGGATCCACGATGATCCACGTGGTGAGGGGCAGCAGTGCGGTGGCCCACACCGCCCATACCGTGGCGACGCGACGCCGGTGGGCCGAACGCAGCCGGCGCGCAAGCCATACCGCACCCAGCGTGCCGGCCAGCGCAAACGCGGGAATGGTGGTGGGCTCAAAGCGGCGGATGGCCCAGACCTGGTCCGGCACAATCTCGGGTTTCCAGAAGTACAGGAGTGACGGCACCAAGGTGGCACCAAGGAACACGGCCCACTGGCCGCGGCCGCGCAAGGCACGGAACGCCGCGATGCCAAGGCCAAGGAAGGCCACCAGCACAACGGGCCAGGTGAGGTAGTAGCTCACCCAGGGCACAGTCGACTCGGCATAGGTGCGCGTGGGATCCACGGGCAGCCCCTGGGACTGCTGGAAGGACTTCACCACCGAGTTGGTGAAGATGTCCACCGGGTCCGTGGTGCCGCGATGCACCGTGGTCCACAAGGGCCTCGAGGCGAGCACCACGAGCCCGGCCACGAGCGCCCCCGCCACGGCCTTGGCTCCCGTCACCCCGCCCGCGCCCACGGGCGCGCTGAGCAGCCGGTCGCCTCGCAAGGGCCGCAGCCACGACACCACCCACACCAGGGCCAGGCCCGCCACCGCCACATACGCGTTGATGAGGCTGTGCGTCTGCGCGCCAAGGCGGTCGGCATAGGCGGTGCTCCATCGCCACAGCGACCAGTATCCGAACGCCACGGTGGCGGCCTGAGAGGCGACCACAAGCGCGCCGGTACGCAGTCGCCATGCCCGCCCAGCGTCGGACAGCGACAGCGCCACGATGATGCCAACGAGGGCGCCGGCCGCGAAGAGTGCGCCGTCGATGCGGATAAGGGTGGTGGCGCCCGTTGCCACGGCGCCCGCAACCACCAGCACGGTGGAGCGTTCGGTGAGGCCCCTCCACGCCCATGCCACGCCCGCGATCACCACCAACTCGGTGAGCGGCTCCGAATACGCGGAGCGGGACAGCGCAATGTGCGCAACGGTGAGCCCAACGGCCGCCATGGGGGCAAGCGCCACGCGTGGGCCAAGGAACATCCGGCCCAGCACGTACACGGCCAACAGCCCAACGGCACCAATGACAATGTTGGCGCCGAGCACACCCCACGTTCCCGCCACCCACCCGCCAAGGGCGATGGTTGCGGGCAGCATTTTGGCCCCTTGAGGCTGCACATAGCCGCCCGAAATGTTCCACGCCTGGGGAGCGTCGGCCAGCATGTTCGGTTGAACCGCCGCCGCCTGGTCCGCACCCAGCAAGGGGATGTCCGTGGAGGGATGGCCGGATAGCCACACGCCAGAAAGCGTGAGGAAGCCTGGGTCGCGCACCACGATGAGGTACTCGGAGGTGAGGATCCAGTTGAGGACCGTCCAGGCCGCGGCGGCGATCAGCGCGAGCCGTGCGCCCGGGATGTCCGACGCTGTGACGCGCGGGCGCAATGGTCGCCAGGTCACGGCCACCAGCAGCGCCGCAAGAGGTAGGGCCGTCCATGGTCGGAACTGGCCGAGACTCACCGTGACTCCCGCCGCAAGGGACAATGCCACGGTCACGTGCACGATGCGGTGTGGTGCGGCCGCGATCCACAGGTGGTCGCGGGTGGGCGCTTGCGCCGCTACGTGGGTCACGCTCGCAGAGCCTACCGGCGGTCACGGGCAGGATTGCGTGTGTCACGCACGTTCCAAAGTCGGTGCGTCCAGGTATTGTGGCCCCATGACCAGAATTGTCTTGGTCGAAGATGACCCGACCATTTCAGAACCCTTGACCCGCGCTTTGGGCAGGGAGGGCTACGACGTACAGTGGCACGGCACCGGTTTGGGGGGTGTCGAGGCCGCGGACGGCGCGGACCTCCTCATCCTCGATCTCGGGCTGCCGGACATCGACGGCGTGGATGTTGCGCGCCGCGTGCGCGACAAGGGGCTGCTGGTTCCCATCCTCATGTTGACCGCTCGCGCGGATGAGGTGGACCTTGTTGTGGGTCTTGACGCCGGAGCCGACGACTACGTCACCAAGCCCTTCCGCCTCGCCGAGCTGCTGGCGCGCGTGCGGGCCCTCTTGCGCAGGCGCACGGGGGCCGATGCCCACGGAGACGTCTCGGTGGGTTCCATCAGGGTGGACCTCGCGGCGCATCGTGCCTTTGCCGACGGCAAGGAGCTACAGCTGAGCGGCAAGGAGTTTGACCTGTTGCACATGCTTGTGGCCAACGCCGGGTCCGTGGTCTCGCGCGAACAGCTCATGCACGAGGTGTGGGCCGCCGAGCCGGGGGCCCCCTCCAAGACCCTCGACATGCACGTGTCGTGGCTGCGCCGCAAGTTGGGTGACGACGCCGCCCAACCGCGCTACATCACCACGGTGCGCGGCATGGGCTTCCGCTTCGAGAACGACGACTAACCTTGCGCCGTCGCGTCCTCATCGCGACCATCTCCGCGCTGGGGGTGGCCGTGGTCCTGCTGGGCATTCCGCTCGCTATCGCGGCCGCCCAGTTAGTGCATGACAACGCGCTCCGCGAACTCGAATCACGTGCCGCAACCGTGGCCCGAGCGCTCGAGGTGCGCTACGGCGCGGGTGAGGCCATCACCACGGCCAACCTCGACAGCTACGTCTCCTATGGCCCCGACGCGCCGTCCTACGTGTCGGTGACCCTTCCCAACGGCACCGCGCTCCACGCGGGAGAAGAGCCGTCGCCTTCCTACACGGCAAGCGCGGTGACGGACTCCGGCATCGTCGTCATCATGTACGAGTCGTGGTGGGATGTGTTCTGGAGCGCGGCCCGTACCGTGGCGCTGGTGCTCGCCGTGGGCACCATTGCGGTGCTCGCCGGCATTGCCATGGCCATCTGGCAGGCGAACCGGCTGTCTGCACCGCTCGTGTACCTTGCGGCGAGCGCCGAACAGCTGGGCTCCGGACAGGTGCGCCCCCGCCTGGACAAGACCGGCATCGAAGAGATCGACCTGGTTGCCGACGAGCTTGCCCGCAGTTCCGATCGCATGGCGGCTCGGCTGTCCGCAGAACGGCAGTTTGCGTCCGACGCTTCCCACCAATTGCGCACCCCGCTCACCGCGCTCACCATGCGGCTTGAGGAGATTTCTGCCACCAGTACGCAGCCGGAGGTGCGCGAAGAGGCCGAGAAGTCACTCGAGCAGGTGGAGCGGCTCGTGGGAGTGGTGGACGATCTCTTGGGCCGCTCCCGCAAGGCGCTCGGCGCCGGCACGGAGCTCGTGGAGCTCGAGGAGGTCTTTGCCCAACAGCGCGAAGAGTGGGGTGCGGTGTTTGCCAAGGCCGGCCGCGCCCTCGTCATCGATGAGACCGACGCGGAGGCGTTCGCCACCCCGGGTGGCCTGGCGCAAGTGCTCGCGACCCTCATCGAGAACTCCCTCAAGCACGGCGCTGGCACCACCACGGTGTCTGCTCGTGAGTCATCGGGAAGCCAAGCAGTGGTGATCGAGGTGCGAGACACCGGGCCCGGCGTGCCCGATGAGATTGCCTCGCGCATCTTTGAACGCGAGGTCACGGGCGGCCGTGGCACCGGACTGGGGCTGGCGCTGGCACGCGACCTTGTGACCGCGGACGGCGGGAGGCTAGAACTGGCGCAGCGCGTGCCCGCCGTCTTTGCCGTATTCCTGCAGGCGGTGCCTCCTATGGTGGATCTGAGCTCCGTGGTGACCCACGGCAAGGTCGCTACTCAGCGTCGGCGTCGGAAAGAGGCGCGCTAGGAGGGACCTCGGTGTCCACGAGGGCCTGTGGCGGATGTTCAACGAACACGAACACCTTGTAGCCCACGTACCGCAACACCGTGCCCACACCGATGCCGAGGATCGATGCGATGTTGTCCGCGGCGAGGCTCGTGAAGTCCAACACGTAGTGGCTCACCGCGAGCGTGCCCGCCTCCGCGATGATAGCCACGCCGTTGACCAGGCCAAAGACCAGCAGTTCGCGGGCCGGGCGGTGGGTGCGCTGCCCCCGGAATGTCCACCAGCGATGCGCTGCCCACGCGAACACCACGGACACGAGCGTGGCAATGACCTTGGCGGTGATCACGCGATCGGACTCGCCGAGCACGGTGGAGTCCTCGCTCAGCGGCCCTAGCCGTAGAAGGTTGAAGACCCCCAGATTGACGAACACGCCGGCGATGCCCACCACCCCAAAGCGCCCCAGTTCCCCGGCGTGGGAGCGGAACCAGGCGAACACTGGGCAAGCCTATCCGCCGGTAGGTTGTAGCCATGACCGCCCCCGTTCTCGCCGTGATAGGCGGTGGCCAGTTGGCCCGCATGATGACCGGCCCCGCCACGGAACTGGGCGTCACCTTGCGCGTGCTCGTGGAAAGCGAGGACGCCCCCACGGCCGCCGCCGCTCATGAGGTAGTGGTGGGGCTTCCCAGCGACCCAGACGCAGTGGCCGCCTTGCTCAACGGCGCCACCGCCGTCACGTGGGAGCACGAGCACATCCCCGCGGCAGTGTTTGAGGCCGCCGCAGCGCGCTCGGTGCCCGCGCTGCCGTCGGCCGCCGCGCTCGCCCACGCTCAAGACAAGATCGTGATGCGCGAGCGCATGGATGCGCTCGGCCTTCCCAACCCGCCATGGCGCGAGGTCACCACCCATGCCCACGTGGAGGAATTCCTTGCCCAACACGGCGGGGAGGCAATCCTCAAGACCGCGCGCGGCGGCTATGACGGCAAGGGCGTGCGCGTCATCACGTCCGCCGCAGACGCCGACGACTGGCTGGCGCGCCATGCCGACGGCGGACCCCGGCTGCTGGTGGAGCAAAAGGTGGCCTTTACCAGGGAACTTTCAGCGCAAGTGGCGCGGGCAGCGTCGGGCACTGTGGCGGCCTATCCCGTGGTGGAATCCACGCAGCGCGATGGCGTGTGCGCGGAGGTGATCGCCCCCGCGCCGCGGCTAGATCCCGCGCTCGCCACGGCCGCGAGTGACCTCGCCACGACCATCGCGCGCGAGCTGGACGTGGTGGGCATGCTCGCTGTGGAGCTGTTCGAGGTGGACGGCGGCGTGGTCATCAATGAGCTCGCGATGCGCCCCCACAACTCGGGTCACTGGTCCATGGACGGCGCCGTTACGGGGCAGTTTGAGCAGCACGTGCGTGCCGTGCTGGGCTTGCCGCTTGGCGACACCGCGCCCACCGCACCGTGGACCGTCATGGTCAACGTGCTCGGCGGCTCCCGCGAGGACCTCACCACCGCGCTTTGTGTGGTGCCCGACGCCGGGGCCAAGATTCACCTCTATGGCAAGCAGGTGCGCCCCGGCAGGAAGGTGGGTCACGTGACGGTTGCGGGGACGGAGCTGGAATCCGTGCTTGTCCGGGCGCGCGCGGCTGCCGATATCGTGAGGGGCGACGCAACAGGAGGTGAGGCATGACCGACGTCGGGATTGTCATGGGGTCGGACTCTGACTGGCCCGTGATGAGCGCGGCAGCGCAGGCGCTCTCCGAGTTTTCCGTGAGCTACGACAAGGACGTGGTCTCCGCGCATCGCATGCCCGAGGAGATGATCGCCTACGGCCGCACTGCCGCAGAGCGAGGGCTCAAGGTCATCATCGCCGGCGCCGGGGGAGCGGCGCACCTGCCAGGCATGCTCGCCTCGGTCACCACGCTTCCCGTCATTGGCGTGCCCGTGCCGCTCAAACACCTCGACGGCATGGATTCGCTGCTGTCGATAGTGCAGATGCCGGCAGGCGTTCCCGTTGCCACGGTGTCTATCGGTGGCGCGCGCAATGCGGGCCTGCTGGCCGTACGCATGCTCGCCGTTGCCGACTCCGGTCTACGCGAGGCGATGCGGGCGTTCCAAGAGGATCTGCGCGCCACCGCGCATGCCAAGGGTGAGGCACTGCGGTCTCAGTAAGTGCTGCGCTCTCAGTAAGTGCTGCCTACGACGCGCACTCCGCGAGGATTTCCTTCTGCGTGAGCCGCTCAGGCGTTGGCGAGGTCGTGGTGCCGCCCGTGCCGCTGCCCGTGCCCGAACTTGTGCCAGCGTCGGGCGTTGCCGGAGTGTCAACGGACTGGGTGACGCCCCCGTCCATGGGGATGTCGTTCTTGATGCGCTTGTAGACGGTGGGTGCTTCATCGGTGGCCAACACGTCCCCGGACTTGTCACCCGCGTACTTCCACGGCACGGTGGCGAAGTTGATGTTGTCCTGATCGATGTTGCGCAACGAATACGCGAGCCCCACAAGATAGGTGAGCGAGCCAAGGTCGGGATCCATCGTCATGGACTCACCGGCGGACTTCAACAGCAGCGTGAGCTGAGGCGCGTCGGTGAGCAGATTCATGCCCAGCACCTTCTTGGCGAGGTTGTTCATGAGCTCGTGCTGGCGGTTGATGCGCTGCAGATCCGTGCCGTCGCCGATGTGGCGAACGCGTGCGTACGCGAGGGCGGTCTTGCCCTTAAGGACATGCGGTCCCGCCTTGATGTGGAGGTTGGAGCGGCGGTCGTCGATGTTGTAGGGGATGCACATCGGCACACCGTCCACGGCATTGATCATGTTCTCGAAGCCCGCAAAGTCCACCACGGCGTAGTGGTCAAAGGTGATGCCGGTGAGGTCGATGAGCGTCTGCATGGTGCAGGCCGCGGCCTCCGCCTCGTTGCCGTTGATGCCGCCGTTGGCAAACGCGATGTTGAACTTGCCCGTCCAGCCCTTCTTGATGGAGCCGTCGAGCATCGTGCAGTCGCTCACGCGCACGCGCATGTCGCGGGGGAACGACAGAAAGTCGATGCGAGTGCGGTCAGCAGAGATATGCATGATCATCGTGGTGTCGGAGCGCATGCCGCCAGCCACCTTGCCGCCGATGTCGCCGTTCTTGCCCGAGCGCGAGTCCGAGCCGATGAGCAGGATGTTGATGTCGTTGCCAGAGTCGGCATCCACGGGAGTGGCGTCGGCCGTGGCCGAACTCGTGACCTGGGGGGTGTTCACCGGCATGTGCACAAGACCGGCGATGTCCTGCGTGTCGAAGGAGTTCTGAAGCCGATCCCAATAGGTGGCGCCAAGAATGATGCCAAAGCCGAGCACACCAGCCATGACGCTAGCGAGAACACGCAGCACGGAACCGCGTGCACCGCGGGTGCCGTGGCGAGGGCGCGGCGTGGGGCGGGCGGTGGTGCTCACGTGTCCTCCAGGGTCGCGCGTGCGCGCGAAAGTGCTCGGGTGTTCAACGCATCAACGCGCATACGCCTCGCACGGTTCCCCGCGGTTCAGGCTGTGCATTCGCTCAGGAGAGACTCTGTGACGTCGGCGCCCGTTGGCAACGGCTGTGGGGACTTGTCGATGGTGGAATCCCACGTCTTGCCGGCGCTGTCATCGCCCACCGCGGTGAGTGGCTTGTCCGCACGCAATTCCTTCCACATGGTACCGGCGCTCTTGAGGATGATGACGTTGAGATAGTCGTCGGTGAGTTTCCATGGAACGGTGTAGAAGTTGATGCTCGAGGGATGGATGTTGCGCAGGCTGAACGCGAGCCCGAGCAGGTAGCGGGTGTCCGCAAGCTCGGTGTCCATGGTGAGTGCCGAGGCCGCGGCCTTGAGGAACTGTGTGAGCTCGCCGGCATCGGTCAACAGATTCTTGGACAGCACCACGCGACTGACCTGGCGAAGCAACTGATGCTGGCGCGCGATGCGCTGCAGGTCGGAGCCGGAGACATCGCCCACCTCGGCCGTGCGCATGCGGGCGAGCCCCAGCGCTTGCTTGCCCGTGAGCACGTGCGGTCCGGGCTTGAGATTGAGCCGCGCCTTCTTGGACACGATCTTCTCCGGGATACACATGGGCACGCCGCCCAGGGCGTCGATCATGTCTTCAAAGCCCGCGAAGTCCACCACTGCCCAGTGGTCGATGGTCAGCCCGGTGAGCTTTTGTACCGTGTTGATGGTGCACGCTGCCGCCTCCGCCGGGTTGCCGTGCCTGCCACCGTTGGCGAACGCCACGTTGAAGTCCGCCTTCCACCCCTTCACGGTGGTGCCGTCAAAGAGCTTGCACGTGGGGATCGTCACTTGTGCGTCGCGGGGGATGGACACGAGGTCGATGCGGGAGCGGTCCGCGGCGATGTGCATGATGATCGTGGTGTCGTTGCGCATGCCCTCGGCGACGTGGCCGCCGATGTCACCGTTCTTGCCGTCGCGGGCGTCGGAGCCCATGAGCAGGATGTTGATGTCCTTGCCATCGGATAGGTCCGTGGGACCGGCGGACGTGCCCGCCGTGGGAGAGACCGTGCTGACGGGTTCGGGGACCTCGCTGATGAGCGACGAGATGTCGGCCGTGGTGGTCTCGCCGAACACCTGATTGACAACGGTGTTGGCATACACGAGCGTGAAGCCGAGCACTCCCGCCACCGCGCTCGCTGCCCAGGTGGCAACGCGCGACGGGCTGCGCCTGCGTGCGTGCGCGGTGCGCACCACGGCGGGCTCCTCGTGCTCGTGTGTCATGGGACAGGAGTGTAAGCACCGGCGGCACGGCGGTGACGAACGCGCGCCGCCGCCGGGCTACCCTCAACGAGTGACCACCCTGCCACCCTTGGATGCCTCGGCGCCCATCCCGGTGACGGTGGTGATGCCGGTGCTCAACGAAGAGGCGTACCTGGAAGGGGCCGTGCGCGCGGTGCTCGACAACGGCTACGAAGGGCCGTTGCACCTGGTAATTGCGCTCGGGCCATCGACCGACGCCACCGACCAGATCGCCCAGCGCCTCGCCGCCGACCCCCGCGTAAGCCTTGTTGCCAATCCCACCGGTGCCACACCGTCGGGCCTCAATGCGGCCATTGCCGCAGCGAGCAGCCCCGTGGTGATCCGTACCGACGGTCATGCCCGCCTTCCCGTGGGGTACGTGACGCACGCGGTGGATGCGCTCGTGGCCACCGGCGCAGGGAACGTAGGCGGGCGGATGGTGCCCACCTCCACCACGGTGCTGGGCAGAGCGATCGCCGTGGGGATGTCCTCGCCATGGGGGATCGGCGGCGCCGGGCACAGGATTGGTGGGCACGCGGGCCCAGCCGACTCCGTGTACTTGGGATCGTTCAGGTCAGAGGCGCTCGCTGCCGTTGGTGGCTACGACGAGCACTTCCGACGCGCGCAGGACTGGGAGCTGAACTATCGGCTGCGCGCGGCCGGCTTTGGTGTCTACTTTGTGCCGCAGATGGCCGTTCCCTACGAGCCGCGACGCTCGTGGGGCGCGCTTGCGCGGCAGTTCTATGAATCGGGCAGGTGGCGCAGAGAGGTGGTGCGCACGCACCCCGAATCGCGGTCTGCCAGGTATCTTGCTGCCCCGGCCGCGCTCGCGGCGGTGATCATTGGCCTCATGTTTGGTATCCATGGGGCCGTGACCGGCAACCCGTGGCTCACCGCGCTGTTGGTGGTTCCGCTGGGCTATGTGGCGGGAGTGCTGGTGGCGAGCCTGACCCATGTGCGCGACCTCCCGCTGCGCAGCCTGCTGGTGCTGCCGGGGGTGCTGGCGACCATGCACATGGCGTGGGGAGCGGGGTATTTTCGTGGAGTTCGCTAGCCTCGACTTGACGGGAAGGGATTACAACGGTGTAATTCCCGTAGGCGAGTGCACTCGCCTGCGACTTTGGGAGGACCTATGTGGAATATCTACGAAGGTTCAGTGCCCTCGGACGCTCGCACTCCCGCACCGACGCTGGCGTCGGTTGTGGACATCTTCAGTGGAGCCGACGAAGGTCCACTGGCTTGGCAAGAGCGCGCGCTGTGCGCTCAGACAGACCCAGAGGCGTTCTTCCCTGAAAAGGGAGGATCCACGCGTGAGGCCAAGAAGGTGTGTGCGTCGTGCGACGTCCGCTCCGAGTGCCTCGACTACGCGCTCGCCAATGATGAGAGGTTCGGCATCTGGGGTGGCCTGTCCGAGCGTGAACGGCGCAAGCTCAAGCGCCGCGCCGTCTAGTCCGCAGGGATCTCGCCCCGCAGGGGCGGTGAGCGAGCGATGAGCACGGCACGCCTGCGTGTGCGTGCCGTCATCGTGACCGACGGCACGTCGCGCCATCTCTCCCACGTCTTCGCAGCTGTTGCGGCGCAGGACGTTGCTCCGCAAGCCATCGAACTCGCCGTGGTGGCCGGCGCATCCGTGGAACTGCCGCCCGGCCTCGAGGTGGCGGTCACTCCCGTTCCCGACTCCGCGGGCTTTGGCGGGGCCATCAACATCATCCTCGCGGAGCGCCCCGCGCAGGACGACGAGTACCTCTGGCTCTTGCACGACGACAGCGCCCCGCTGCCGGACGTGCTTGGCAAGCTCACGGCCACGGCCCGCAAGCGTTCGCGGGCCGCCATCATTGGCGCCGCCCAGGTGCGTTGGCGCGACACCTCGCGCCTCATCAGCCTGGGCTCCACCGTCTCGCGCGTGGGGGCGCGGCGCGTGGACCTCGTGGACGACAGCGACATCAACCAGGGCCAATACGACTACCGCGATGACGTGCTCGCGGTATCGATGGCGGGAGCGCTCGTGCGCGCCGACGTGTGGACGCAGCTGCGCGGGCTCGACGGCGCGTATCGCGGCTTTGGCGACAGCGCCGACTTCTGCCGTCGCGCATGGCGCGCGGGATACGACGTGGTGGTGGTTCCGAGCGCGCATGTGCGCCACCGCCAACTGGCATTGCGCGGGGCCCGTGGCGAGCGGGGCACCCGCCCAGGGACGCGGCATTCCTACGCCGAGCGTCGGACCGGCGAGTGGTACCACGCGCTGGTCTGGGCTCCCCTCGTGGCCGTGCCTTTGCTGGTGCTGTGGGCCTTCCTGTCGGCCGCGGTTCGGGCCCTCGTGCGCGTGGGCCAGAACGACGCCCGCACCGCTGTCACCGACCTTGCGATTCCGTGGAGAGTGCTGGGAAGGCTTGCGTTGCTGCCGCGATCGCGCCATCGCGCCCGACGCCATGCCACGGTGAGCGCGCGAGCCGTGCGTCCCCTGCTCGCCTCTCCCGCCACGGTGCTTGCCTACGTCCGAGCTCGCTACTTGCGTTCCTACGATCGCTGGCGCACTGCCGTGACGCCGAGCGGCATGATTCGCGCGGAGCTTGCGGCCGCCGCCACTCGCCGGCGATGGATGCTTGGGGTGGTGATCGTGCTCGCCCTCGGCGCATCGGTAGCGGTGTTTGGAGGGTGGCTTCCCGACCTCATCGGCGGACGCATGCTCGCCGGTTCCGCGCTGGGAGTCACGGACGTGGACTGGCACGTCTTGTGGCATCGGACGTGGAGTGGATGGTCGGACGTCGGTTACGGCACCCCGTCACTTGACGGCGGCTTTGCGGCGGCCCTGATGCCGCTCGCGGTGCTGCCCGGCGGCCTCAAGCTGTGGCTGGGACTCGTGCTGATGTGCGGTCCCGTGCTTGCCGCGATCACGGCGTGGTTCGCGGCGGGGGCGGCCACGCGAGCGGTGTCGGTGCGGGCCGTCGCCGCCCTCGCGTATGCGCTCTGGCCGCCGTTCCTGGTGTCGATTGCGCAGGGCCGCGTGGGTGCCGTGCTCGCGCACATCGTGCTCCCGCTCGTGGCGCTTGGCGTTGCGCGCAGCCTCGCGTGGCATCGCGGCGAGGCGCTGGCGCAGGGAGACGAATACACCGTGCGGCGCATCGCCTCGCCGTCGGCGGCGGCCGCCGCGTCGCTTGCGCTCGCGTTCTGCGTTGCCGTGGCGCCGGTGCTGCTGGTGCCCGCGCTCGCGTGCCTGCTCGTGGTGGCCATCCTCGCGGGCCGACGCTGGCCGCGGGTGGTGCTCATCGCTGTCCCCGCGCTCGCCGTGGCGGGCCCAGGGCTCCAGGCCGCGTTGCGGTCCGCTTCCCTTCAGGATGCGTGGAGCATCCTGGCAAGGGAGACGGGACCGGCCGCCGCAAGCGAGGTCGCCTCGCCGCTGCGGACCCTGTTGACCCTTGACACCGCCCCCGCGGGCTCCGCGTGGTACGCGTCACCCCTCGTGGTGGCCGCCATTGCCATCACCGTGTGCGGCGGCGCGATGATCGCCCTCCTCAGCGGCCGTGCGGTGCGTGCCGTATGCGTGGGCTTTGCCGTGGCCGCCGCAGGGCTCGCCGCGGCGTTCGCCGCCCAACGAGTGGTGACATCGTGGCCGGATGGGAGCGGGAGCGCAGCCGCCAACGGCTGGCCAACCCCAGGGTTGTCGCTCGCGCTCATCGGCGCGCTGGCGGCGAGCACCGCTGCGTCCAGTGGGGTGTGGCATTCGGGCGGATTCCAGCGGGTGCGGCGCGTGGCCGCTGTGATCGTGGTGAGCGCGGCTGCCGCGGGCGTGATCGCCTCCGCCACCGCATGGTCGTGGCCGGGACGCGAGTCCGCAGGCGATGTGGCGGCGATCGGCCCGGACGTGCTTCCCCTCGTGGCCGCCCTTGAGCAGGAGCCCCCGCTATCGCAGCGGGTGCTCACGCTCACGGACTCTGACGACGGCGTCGACTACTCGGTGCTGACCGGTGATGGCGCGGTGATGCTGACGGGCACCGCAGGCTTTGGCGCCGATGGTGCCGGGCTGGCCCGCCCGGGGCTGACAAATGTGCCGAATCCCGCAGACCTTGCCGCGGCCGTGGCCACGCTCGTGGGTGCAGGCGTGGGTGCGGATGACGACCTCGCCGCCTGGGGCATCGGCGTGATCGTGGCGACGCCCGGCTCCACGCATGCGCTCGCGGGTCTCGCACAGGTCTCGACGCTTGACCTCATCGGCGCCAGCGAGTTGGGCACCGCGTATCGCGTGGCACGTCACGGTGAACCGGTGCGGCGCGCATGGATCGAGACCACGGATGCGTCCATCCCCGTGGACATGCGGCCCGATCACGGCGGGGCCGCCCTTGCCTCCACCGACGTAGGGACGCTCATCGTTGCGGTGCCCGCGGATGCCGCATGGCACGCGACCCTCGACGGCGTGGTGCTTGAGTCGACGCCCGACGCGCTTGGCCGGCAGGCATTCACGGTGCCGGCGGGTGGTGGCGAGCTCGTGGTGGACTTTGAGGACGGGCGCTACCGGTTGTGGTGGTGGGTGGCCGCCATCTGTTGCGGGCTGGCCCTGGTGGCCGCGGCCCCCGTTCACGAGCGTCGGCTCTTGGGAGGTGCCTCATGATCCGGCGGGTGCTCGCGGCGGTGATCGCCCTGGGTGCCGTGGTGGCGGCGGTGGTGACGGGATCTGCGGTGTCGTCGCAGCCGGTTCCCGCACCCTCGGCAACAGGCGTGCAGGTCACCCCTGCTCGGCAAGACGTGGCGTGCCCCGGCCCGCTCGTGACGCCCTCCGGCGTCAGCGGCACCGATCCCGAACTCGGTGGCGCCGCCACTGGGGTCAGCACCGCGACCTTTTTGGCTGGCGAGACGCGCACGGTGGGCGCGGGCGAGGCGTCCGACGCCGTGGTCGGCTCCACCGTGGAAAGTGTCAGGGGCGGAGACATCACCGGGCTCGCCGCGCTGACGTGTACGGCGCCGGTCACCGATCAATGGGTGCTCGCGGGCTCCACGGCCATCGGCAACAGCGCCCGCCTGGTGCTGACGAACCCGTCCCTCGCGGCGGTGGAGGTGACCGTCACCGCTTTTGGCGAGATTGGCGAGCTCGAGACGCGGCAGGTGGCGCTGGGGCCCGACGCGCAAGCGGAGGTGCTCCTCGAGGGTGTCGCGGTCGACGTGTCCGCGCTCGCCGTTCATATCGAGTCCACCGGTACGGGAGTGGTCGCCGCGCTTCAGGACTCGCGGCTCAGCGGCTTCCAGCCCTTTGGCACCGACTGGGCCACGGCGTCGGCCGTGGGAACCGACCTTGCCATTCCGGGGGTTGGCACCGATGGTCTGGACACCCAGACGGCGAGCGTACGGATCCTTGCACCCCAGGGAGCCACCGTGCGGCTCGGACTGTCCACCCCCGACGGCGCCGCGGTGTGGGAGGGCGTTGCCGCACTCGCGCTCGAGCCCGGAGTGGCCGTCGATGTCGCGGTGCCTGCGGTGCCTCTAGGCACGGTGACCGTGAGTGCGGATGCCCCCGTGGCGGCGTCGGCGCTGATGACGCGCACGCGCCCGGCGGTGTCTGGTGTCGAGGGCGACACGGCGCAAGACCTGCGGTGGATTCCCGCGGTGCCCGCCGCCGACCCCAACGAGCGCGCGGCCGTGACCGTGGGCTACGACGAGACGGTGGTGGTGTACGCGCAGCGGCGCGGCACGCTGACGCTCACCGACGCCGAGGGCAACGAGGTGGGAAGCGTGGCGCTCGCGGCTGGTGCCACCGGCACCATTCCGGTCACCGTGCCGCCAGGGACCACGCTCGTTGGCAGCGGGCCCTACGCGTGGGTGATCACCGCCGCGAGCGGCGACCTCATCTCTGCCATGGCGCCAACGCGCACCACCATCGATCCCGTGGAGGTACAGGTGCGCCAACGCGACTACGTGCCGAGCCCGTAGTCGGGGTCTACGTCTTCCGGGCTCTTGCCCAGCAGGAACCCCACATGCTCGGCAAGCACCTCACGCACCATGGCCGGCAGGTCCTGCGGTTCACACCGCTGCTCGATGGGCCTGCGGTACAGCACAATGCGCGCAGTCTGGCCGAGGTCCGCAGGGAACAGGCGCCCTAGCGGGACGCCGTGCTCCCATGGCGACGGGTCCGACGGCGGCACGTCCTCCGTGCCAAACTCCACGCGGCCCCATTCGCGGCCCCAGCGCCCCTCGAGCCGTTCCGCGGCCTCGTACAGGAGATCGTCGAACACCTCGGAGCGGGTGAGCGCACCCGGGGAGCCAAGCGGATGCAGCGGCCGCCGCAATCCCCGCCCATGCCTGTCCCGAGTGGCCATGGCCAGAGACTATCTCTCCTCGCGGTGTGGCAGTCCGCCTGCGCATCGAGAGCCAGGTAACGTCCACAGCGTGATGTCAGTGCGCCAGTGTTCTCGCCCCTCGTGTTCTCATGCCGCGGCGGCAACGCTCACGTACGTCTACGAAGACCAGACCGTGGTGGTTGGTCAGCTCTCGGCGAGCGCGGAGCCGCATGCCTATGACCTGTGCGCCCACCACGCGGATCGCTTCACGGCGCCGCGCGGCTGGGACGTGGTGCACATTCATCAAGAGCTCGTGGACCGCGGGCCCAGCGACGACGACCTCGACGCCTTGGCGCGAGCCGTGCGGCAGGCAGGTACGCCGCCCATGGTGGAGCAAGTGGTGGTGCGCCCGCCGCTGGCCTCCGAGCCGCGCAGGGGTCACCTGCGCGTCGTCTCCGCCGACGGGTGAGCGGCTAGCCTGTATCCGTGACTAGCCCGGGCGCCGCCGCATACCCCGACCTCTCCGGCCTCATCAAGTCCTACGACGTCCGCGGCATCGTGGGCGAGGACCTCACGAACGAGATCGCCACCGCCATCGGTGCGGCCTTTGCCGACGAAATCGTGGTCCCAGATGGCGCCACCACGGTGGCCATTGGGCACGATATGCGCGATTCCGGCCCGGGCCTCGCCGCCGCCGTGGCGGCCGGCCTCACGCACCGCGGCGTGAATGTGCTCGACATTGGGCTGTGCTCCACCGACGGGCTCTATCACGCCTCCGGCGCGCTCGACATCCCCGGCGTGATGGTCACCGCGAGCCACAACCCTGCCGCGTACAACGGCATGAAGCTGTGCCGCTCGCGCGCCCGCGCAGTGGGAGAGAATTCCGGACTGGCCGACGTTCGCTCACGGGCCGCGCAGCTTCTCGCCGAGGGCTTGGGGGACGGGGCCGCGCAGGCCGGCTCCGTGACCACGCGTGACATGATCGCCGAATACGGTGCGTTCTTGCGCGAGCTCGTGCCGCTTGGCGAGATCCGCCCACTCAAGGTGGTGGTGGACGCCGCAAACGCGATGGCCGGCTACACCGTGCCCGCCGTGCTCGGCACGGCCGCCGGGCTGCCGGGCCTGCCGCTCGAGATTGTGCCGCTGTACTTTGAGCTCGACGGCACCTTCCCCAACCACGAGCCCAACCCGCTGGATGCGGAGAATCTTCGCGACCTTCAGGCTGCGGTGATCGCGCACGGAGCGGATATTGGGCTTGCCTTTGACGGCGATGCCGACCGCTGCTTTGTGGTGGACGAGCGCGGCGAGGTGGTTCCGGCGTCGGCCATCACGTGCCTTGTGGGCCTGCGCGAGGCGGCCCGCGACGACGCCCCAACGGTGATCCACAACCTCATCTCCTCGCGGGCCGTGCCGGAGCTGTTGACCGCTGCCGGCGCCACCCCCGTGCGCTCGCGCGTTGGGCACTCGTTCATCAAGGCGGACATGGCCAGGCTCAACGCCGTGTTTGGCGGCGAGCATTCGGCGCATTTCTATTTCCGCGACTTCTTCTACGCGGACTCGGGGATGCTCGCCGCGATGCACGTGCTCGCGGCGCTAGGCTCCCAAGCCAAGCCCCTGTCCGAGCTGCTCGCTCCCTACTCGCCGTATGCAGCGTCGGGCGAAATCAACACCAAGGTGAGCGACGCTGCAGGTGCCACCGCGAGGGTTGTGGCGGCGCTGGGGGAGGGCGCCACCCTTGACCACCTCGATGGCGTCACCATTGACCATTGGGATGCCGAGCCGCGCTGGTGGGTCAACGTGCGCTCCTCCAACACCGAACCGCTGCTGCGCCTCAACGTGGAGGCGGCGGATGAGGCCGTCATGGAGACCATTCGCGACCGCGCGCTCGCGATCATCAGGGAGGGCTAGATGTCACACGAGGGCGGAACCAAGGCCGTTGTGGCCGCGTTGTCGGCAAACCTCGGCATTGCGGTGACCAAGTTCGCGGCGTTTGCGCTGACGGGAGCCTCGTCGATGCTTGCGGAGGCCATCCACTCGGTGGCGGACTCCGGCAATCAGGTGCTGCTCTTGGTGGGTGGGCGCAGGGCACAACGCGCGGCCACCGCCGAGCACCCGTTTGGCTTTGCGCGCTCGCGGTACCTGTATGCGTTCATGGTGGCGATCGTGCTGTTCACCGTTGGTGGCCTCTTCGCGCTGTACGAGGCGTGGCACAAGTTCCAGCACCCCGAGCCCATCGACGCGTGGAAATGGGTGCCGGTGGTGGTGCTCGTGGTGGCGATCATCCTCGAGGGGCTGTCCTTCCGCACCGCTATTCGCGAGTCCAACAAGCTGCGCCGGGGCCTCAGCTGGCCGAGGTTCATCGAGCGTTCGCGCTCCCCTGAACTGCCCGTGATCCTGCTTGAGGACTTTGGTGCGCTCATCGGCCTGGTCTTTGCCCTCTTTGGCGTGTCCATGACGCTCGTGACGCATGACGGCAGGTGGGACGCGCTTGGCGCCGCGATGATCGGCCTGCTGCTGTGCTGCATCGCGGTGGTGCTTGGGCGTGAGACCAAGAACATGCTGCTGGGAGAGAGCGCCACCGAAGAGGACGTGGCGGCGATTCAGGCCGCGCTTGCGGCCGAGGGCTTCGCAGACGTTATCCACTTGCGCACGGTGCACCTTGGGCCCGACGACATCCTGCTCACGGCAAAGGTCGCGCAGCGGCCCGACGCTACGGTCGCCGAGCACGCGCAGCAGGCGGATCGTGCGGAGGCAGCCGTGCGGGCCGCGGTGCCCGCGGTGCGGCTGATCTTCCTCGAACCCGACGTGCGTCGGTAAATATTCGTCATCGCGGCCCGCTCCCGCGGCAGATTCGCGCGTGCCGCGCCAGGATGTTGTGCGCGGGTGTGCGTGAAGTGTGACATATCCGCCAATTGGTGACCTCGACACAAAGTTCGCATTGCTGGCAGGCTGAAGGAGCGACAACGGTGCGCACCTGACATGACTGGGGAGGGGACATGACCCTTGTGACCACCTATGACGGCCCGAGCGCGTTGCCCTTCCGCAGGGTCTCCGCCCCACCCGCTGTCGCCTGGCCGGTGTGCGGCCGCGTTGTCGATGTCTCTGGCGGCCACGGGGGCCGTCCCTTGCGCTGTCACCTGTCTCACGGCCACCGCGGCGAGTGCGACGACCTTGGGGCGAGCGAGCTCGAATACTGGCAGGCCACTGCCGCTAGCCCCGCGAGCCACCCGGCAACGATCGACGGCGTGAAGACCCTCGCCCTTGGGCAGGCACGCACGTATGAGGCCGTTGCGCAGTGGAAGCGCGAACGCGGCGCTGACGACGAGGCGGAACAGCTTCTTGCCATGGCCGAGGCGCTGCGCAGGCTCGTCTCCGTTCTCGATCGCTAAGCCCGCGCCCGGTCAATGGGACACTTGTCCCCATGACCGAACACGTCGTTGCCGACCTTGCCCTTGCCGAATCCGGCCGTCACCAGATCCGTCTCGCCGAGCAGGAGATGCCCGGCCTCATGGCGCTGCGCCGCGACTATGAGCAGTCGCAGCCTCTCAAGGGTGCGCGCATTGCCGGGTCCTTGCACATGACCGTGCAGACCGCGGTGCTCATCGAGACGCTGACGGCGCTCGGTGCACAGGTGCGGTGGGCGTCGTGCAACATCTTCTCCACGCAAGACGACGCTGCGGCCGCCGTGGTGGTGGGCCGCGGCACCTACTCCGCACCCAACGGCGTTCCCGTCTTTGCCGTGAAGGGCGAGTCCCTCACCGAATACTGGGAGTACACGGACCGCATTCTCACGTGGGATGGCCACGATGGCCCCACGCTCATCCTCGACGACGGCGGCGACGCCACGGTGCTGGTGCACGAGGGTGTGCGGGCGGAGCGCGAGGGCTCGGTGCCGCCTGCGCTCGAGGAGGAAGACCCCGCCTACAACGCCGAGCTTGAGGCCATGCGCGCGGTGTTGCGCCGCTCGCTCGCGGCGGACCCCACGCGCTTCACGCGCATGGCCGCGGGGATCGTCGGCGTGAGCGAAGAGACCACAACGGGAGTGCACCGCCTTGACCAGATGCACCGCCGTGGCGACTTGCTGTTCCCGGCCATCAACGTCAACGACTCCGTCACCAAGTCCAAGTTCGACAACCGCTACGGCATCCGCCACTCCCTTCCCGATGGCATCAATCGCGCCACTGACGTGCTCATGGGCGGCAAGGTCGCGTTCGTTGCCGGCTACGGCGACGTGGGAAAGGGAGCCGCAGAGGCGCTTCGCGGCCAGGGAGCTCGCGTGGTGGTGTCAGAGGTGGATCCCATCTGCGCGCTGCAGGCCGTGATGGACGGCTACGAGGTGGTGCGCCTGGAGGACGTGGTGGCGCGCGCGGACTTCTTCATCACCACCACGGGCAACAAGGACATCATCCGCGTAGAGCACATGGCCGCCATGAAGGACAAGGCGATCGTGGGCAACGTTGGGCACTTCGACAACGAGATCGACATGGCGGGCCTGGCCCGCTCCGGCGCCAAGCATCAGCCCGTGAAGCCCCAGGTAGACGAGTGGATCTTCCCCGACGGCCACAGCATCATCGTGCTCAGTGAGGGCCGTCTGCTGAACCTTGGCAACGCCACGGGACACCCCAGCTTCGTGATGAGCACGTCGTTCACCAACCAGGTGCTGGCGCAAGTGGAGCTGTGGACCAACATCGCGCAGTATCCGCTGGGTGTGCATCGCCTTCCCAAGGTGCTCGACGAGCACGTGGCACGGCTGCACCTTGACGCCCTTGGCGTGCGCCTTACCGAACTCAGCCAGGGCCAGGCGGACTACCTAGGGGTGCCCGTGGCGGGCCCGTTCAAGCCAGACCACTACCGCTACTGACAGACACTCAAGGGTGCGCGGGGTGCGCGGGGTGCGCGGGGTGCGCGGGGTGCGCGGACTCAGTTGTCCACGTCGACGACGCCGAAGGGGAGCACCCCTACCCGGCCGGCCTCGGCGTCGGCCCGGCGAAGCCGCGCAAGCTCAAGCTCATATTCGCGGTCTCGGCGGGCCGTGAGAACGGCCATGAGGAAGTACTCGGGGTGCGTGCCAGGGGGAGGCGGGGGCGCCACGTAGCGGCCCACTTGCGCGGCGATCTGGTTGCCGATGCGCTCGCGGGCGTCCGGGCGCATCTGGGTGGCGCGGCCCAGGAAGAGGCGGCCCGTCAGCGCTAGCGAGTCTGGCAAGCGGGCGATGTCCGCGGAGGTGACCCATGGCCGCAAGTGGGCGGGCATCGACAGCGGCACCAGCTTGTGGCCGCCCCCGCGAGTGCGCATGGCGTAGGTGCCCGCAAGGTAGTCGCCGATGCGCTTGCCGCGCGCGGACAGCATGGACACGGTGACGGCGAGGGCGCCGGCGGTGAGATAGATCTCGAGTACCCCCACAAGGGCGCGAATGAACGCATGCCGCAGCGTTACCGGCCCGCCGTCTTCGCGCACCACCCGCAGCCCCGCGGCGAGACGGCCAAGCGACTTCCCGCGCGTGAGCGTCTCCACGGTCATCGGTATCACCACGATCACCGTCACCAGCACGGTGATCGTTGCCGCGGCGTCCCAGGCGCCGCTGAGCGAGGGACCCACGGCGTCGAGCATGGAGAAGGAGAAGATCAACAGCGCGATCGCCATGGCGACGTCGATCAGCCCAGACAGCATGCGAAGCGTCACGGGGGCGGCACCGGACTCCAGCGCCACTCCTTCACCGATGAGAATCTCGTCTGAGTCGCTCACGCACCCCTCCTTTTGGCGGTCGTTATGGCATCGTAGCGGCGTGGACATCGATTCGTTCTCTGCCGTGCGCGAGGCGCGCTGGCGTCACCTCAAGGAGCTGTCAGGGCGTCGCCGGCTCACGGGCGCCGAGGCGGACGAGCTGACGCGCCTGTACCAGGCAACGGCCGGGGACCTCTCTGCGGTGCGCTCCGCCGCGCCCGAGCCAAGCCTCATCTCGCGGCTTTCGGTGCTGTTGGCGCAGGCGCGCGTGTGGCTGACCGGAGCACACGGCTCTGCAACCGGAGACTTTGCGCGGTTCTTTGTGCGCACCCTGCCCGCGGCGCTGTACCGCGTGCGGTGGTGGGCGGTGGTGGTGTCGGCGGCGGTGGTCGTCACCGGGATCATCTGCGCCGTATGGATGCTGTCCCACCCCGACGCCATGGAACTCGCCGGGGACGCCGAGTCCCGCGCGCAGTACGCCAACGAGCAGTTCGCGAGCTACTACACCGAGTATTCGAACTCGTCGTTTGCGGCTCAGGTGTGGACCAACAACGCGTGGCTCGCTCTGCAGTGCATCGCGTTCGGCATCACGGGCATCTTCCCGCTGCTCCTCATGTACAACACCGCGCTCCAGTTGGGTGTTGCGGCCGCGGTGATGGCCGAGGCCAACGGGCTGGACGTGTTCTTCTCGCTCATCATCCCCCACGGGCTGCTGGAGCTCAGCGCGGTCTTTGTGGCCGCCGGCGCGGGACTGCGGCTGTTCTGGGTGATGCTCGTGCCGGGAGCGCGCACGCGTGGCGCCGCGCTCGCTGAGGAGGGGCGCATCACGTTTGCCGTGGGCGTTGGGCTGGTCCTTGCCCTATTCGTCTCCGGTCTCATCGAGGGATTCGTCACGCCGTCGAGCATGCCGTGGTGGCTCAAGATTGCCATCGGCGCGCTCGCGTGCACGGCGTTTTGGGCCTACATCTTTGTGGCCGGGCGCGCGGCCACCGGCGAGGGCGCCACGGGAGACGTGGAGGGTGACTTCGCCACGGACGCCGCACCGGTGGTGGGCTAGCTGCCCGACGCTATGGCCGGCTACAGCTTGCCTGCCGCCTTGAGCGCCAGGTAGCGGTCGGCGAGCACGGGTGCGAGGTCGTCGGGAAGTGCCGTGAGCACGTCGGCGCCGAGGGAGCGCAGCCGCGAGCCCACGGCGTCCACTTCGATTCCCGTGCGCGCGGCCGCGGCGGCGCCGTAGAGGGCGTCGGCGGAGCCGCGAGCCTTGAGCAGATCTCCCACCTCGGGATCGGAGACCGACGCCACCACCACTTGGTGCCGGTGCGCCAGCGCGGCGGTGGCCTCCAAGAGTCCCGAGTCGATCGCCGAGACCTCCACGGTTGTCAGCAGCACCACGAGCGCGCGCTGCGAGAGGCGCTCGCGCGTGAGCCTGGCCACCGCGGGCCAGTCCGGCTCCACGAGCCGTGACTCCACGGGAGCCAGCGCGGTGGCGAGCCTCGTCATGAGGCCGGCACCCGTGGTTGCGGCGGCGCGCGCCTGCTCGTCGCGATCGAAGGCAGTGACCTGCACGCGGTCGCCTGCTCGCGAGGCGAGCGCCGACAACAGCAGGGTGGCCTCGATGGAGGCGTCGAGCCGCGGGGTGTCGCCCACGCGGCCCGCGGACAGTCGGGAGGTGTCGAGCACGATGAACACGCGCCGGTCGCGTTCGGGCCGGAAGGTGCGGACCACAACGTCGGCGCGGCGGGCCGTGCCTCGCCAGTCGATGGTGCGCACGTCGTCGCCGATCACGTATTCGCGCAGCGAATCAAATTCCGAGCCCGCGCCCTTGAGCTGCACGGCGGTGCGGCCGTCGATCTCCCGCAGCCGCGCCAGCCGCGAGGGAAGGTGCCGCCGGGAGGCGAACTCCGGCAGCACCCGCAGCGTGTCCACGAGCGGCATGGTGCGCTGCCTGCCGGCAAGCCGCAGCGGCCCGGCCGTGCGGATGGTCACGCCAACAGACTTGCGGTCGCCGCGCCTCGTGGGCGTGAGGCGCGTGCGAAACGGCACGGCCTCACCGGGAGCCAGCGAGAAGGCGTGGCGCGTGTCTGCGGCCCCCGCAGAGGGCTGCCATGCGTCGCGCACCGCCCCACGCACGTGCCGGCGCCCCACGTTGACGATGTCGAGGTGAGCGGTGGTGGATTCGGTCAGGCGTACGGACGCGGGGACGCGCCGCTTGGCACCGATCTTCTGGGGAGACGGCGCCATCCACACGTCGAGCGCGACGAGCACAAGGACGCCGCCCACCCACGCCCATGCCACGTTGCGCTCTTGGGTGAGCGCCGCGGGGATGGCTCCCAGGGCCGCGAGGAGCACCGTCCAACCGGAAATGAACATGTCAGCGCGGAACCGGCACCGAGGTGAGCACGTTGGTGAGGACCGCGGTGGCGGTGACGCCCTCGAGTTCGGCCTCCGCACGCACGGAGATGCGGTGCGCGAGCGTCCAGGCCGCGAGCGCCTTGACGTCATCGGGAGACACGAAGGTGCGGCCCCGCATCCACGCCCACGCGCGTGAGGTGGTCATGAGCGCTGCGGCGGCACGCGGCGACGCGCCGAGCGCCACGGAGGGCGCGTCGCGCGTTGCCCGGCAGATGTCGACGATGTAGGTGACCACGTCGTCGGAGATCTCCACCTGGGCAATCTCGGCGCGTGCGGCCTCGATGTCCGCTGCCGTGGCAACGGTGGCGAGCCCTGCAGACCCGAGGTCCCGCGGGTTGAAGCCGCTCGCGTGGCGACGCACCACCTGCGACTCCGCCTCGCGCGAGGGCAGGCCCACCACCACCTTGAGCAGGAAGCGATCCAGCTGCGCCTCGGGCAGCGGGTACGTGCCCTCGTACTCCACGGGGTTCTGGGTGGCGATGACCACAAACGGGTCGGGCAGCGCACGGGTCTCGCCGTCCACCGTGACCGTGCGGTCTTCCATCGCCTCGAGCAGCGCCGACTGCGTCTTGGGGGGCGTGCGGTTGATCTCGTCGGCGAGCAGCAGGTTGGTGAAGACCGGTCCCTCGCGGAAGGAGAACGCCGCCGTGCGGGCGTCGTATACGAGCGAACCCGTGACGTCTCCCGGCATGAGGTCGGGGGTGAACTGCAATCGGGTGAACTCGAGGTCCATGGTGTGGGCGAGTGAGCGCACCATGAGCGTCTTCGCCACACCCGGCACACCCTCGAGCAGCACGTGGCCCTTGCACAGCAGTGCAATCACCAGGCCCGTGACCACTTGGTCCTGACCCACCACGGCCTTGCCCAGTTCGGCGCGCAGCGCGCCGAGGGCCGCGCGCGGTCCCGACTCGGGCTCGGGAGTCGTGGGCTCTGCGGGGGCTTCGTTGTTCTCCGTCACTGTCCGTGCACCTTTCTTTCGAGGGAGTCGAGCTCATCAACGACCCTGATCATGTCAGCGTCGTTTGTGGGTGGGGGTCCATACAAGATCCTGGCAATCTCGGCCGCTGGGATGCCCGTGGCGCGCTGCACCGCCGCCACCATCTCGTCGCGTTCCGTGGTGCGCGGCATGCCAAGCCGGGCGCCGATGCGCTTGGCCGACGCCGCACGCAGCGCCGCCGTTGCGCGCCCGGTGGCGCGGGCGCGCCGGTACAGCCGCGCGCGGCCGCGGGTCGCCTCTGAGGCGCGCACCACAACGGGCAACGGCTCCACGGCGAGGGGGCCAAAGCGTCGGCCTCTCCAGACCGCGGCCACGAGCGCGGCGAGCGCCAGCGCATAGAGCGCGGTCCCGAATCCCGGGGGCAAGAGGTCGGAGGTGGACTCGAGTTCTGTCGGCTCCCCGGGGGCGCCGATGACCGAGGTGTCGTAGCCGTTGGGCAGGTACCACACGAGCTGCTCGTGGTGGCCGGTGGTGCGCAGCGCGAGCGCGGCGTTGCCATCGTTGAGCAGGTAGCCGTTCATGACGATCACGGGGTTGGTGAGGATGGTGCGGGTGCCGTGCTCGGTGGGGATCACCGCCATGCCATACACGCCGGCGCGGTTGGCGAAGCACAGGTGGGCTCCGCCCGCTGTGCCTTGCAATCCCACGTACTCCACCCGCATGCGTTCGGCCGCGGTGGCGTCGGGGTCGTCGCAGGCGGAATCGACGGTCTCGGGAAGGAAGTCATAGGTGACCGTGAGACTGGGGGCGATCGCGTCAAGGATGTCGCTCGTGGCACCAAGGAAGACCACGTCTCCTGGGTAGGCGAGCACCGACTCGACCTGCGCCTGGGTGAGCAGGTCCGGGTTTGCTACCACGAGCGTCGTGGTGGCGGCATTGGCCGTCGAGACGCGACCCAACTGCGCCACCTGCCGCACCGTGACACCTTGCGCGCGCAGGATTTGCGCCACGGCACGAGCACCGGATTCGGTGTAGTTGTTGATGGACGCCGCCTGATAGTCGCTGGGCCGCTGCGTCACCGCCACGGAGACGGCGAGCACCAGCACCAGCACCACCGCAGCGATCCACACGGTGTTGCGGCGCGCACGGGTGCGGATCTTCTCGGGTGCGGCGGGTGCCGTGTAGAAGGTCGTGGGAGTGCTCATGCGGGCACCGTCGCCTTCGCCGCGGCGGCCGCGTTGCGGGTGGCGAGCACATGCTCATAGTGCTCACGGGTGGCGTGCAGATGCCCGTAGCGCACGGCATCGAAGACGTCGGCGTCCGCAGAGATGTCCGACGTCATGGCCGGCACGGCCTGCGCGGTCACCAGGGCGGCCTCGAGGGCCGTCATGCCGGGGCGGGCATCGATGACCTCGCGCTCGGCGAGGGCGCGGATGACGGCCCGGTACCCCTCGATGACGGCGGTGTTCCAGTCCTCGGCGTCCGCCGCCGCGCGGGCGCGGCCGATGAGGTCTGCGGCGGACAGGGTGGGATCGCCGAGGTCCTCCTCCGCTGCCCCCCGGCCGCGCGAGCGGCGCAGCGGCCCCACCACGAGCCACAGCACGAGCGCCACGATGGCCAGCCCGATGACCACCACTCCAACGGTTCCCCAGCCGCCCCATGCGCCGCCGACTCCGCCACCGATGTGAGAGATGAAGTCTTCGATCCACTTCATGAAGCGCTCAAGCCAGTTGGAACCGCCGCCGCCTTGTTGGTACTCGCTCTTGGAGAGTTCCTCGCGCGCCCACTCGCGGGCGGTGTCGGCGTCCGGGTCTACCGGGATGTCGAAGCGCATGTCACGCACGCCGTGCTTCCGCGGCGCGCGCCAGGTCAAGGTCAAAGCCCTCGTGCCGGATGCGGGCGTCGATGTAGATCAACGCATAGACCGATCCCATGTACGAGTAGGTCACCACGTAGGCGATGATGGAGCCCACCACGAGCGCGGCGATGAACGCCCCCGTGGCCCACCATCCGCCATTGAACCCAATGGCCAACACGATGGCGCCGGCAAAGGACATCATCTGCTGGAAGATCGCGGTAACGAAGTAGATGATCAGGCCCGTCACAAACACGATGAGAAGGGACCACCAGAAGCGTCCCTTGATGACGCGGAAGGTGCGCCGCAGCGCGGCGAATGGGCCCCGCTTCTCCAGCACGATCACGCAGCGCGCCACCGCGGAGATCACGTAGATCGGCAGCGCAGCGAGCACGGCAAACCCCAAGAGCGTCAAGACGCCGAACATCACGGCGGCGTCATCGCCAGCGTTGGCGCCGAGCACGATGAGCACGATTCCCGGCACCATCGCCGCGCCAACGGCGAGCGTGGACACGAGCCACAGCATCGCCAGGCTCCAGATGCGTGGGCCAATGGTGCGCATGGCGGTGCCGATCGTGATGCGTTCGCCGAGCACCGCTCGCGCCACCCCAGGGGCCACGATGGCGCTTGCGATCGCGTCGGCGAGGATCAGCGCCAGGAACGCGACGATCGCCACCACCACGGTGGAGGTCTGGATTCCCGACACCTGACCGGTGGGCGACAACAACGCAAGCGAGGGGTCCGTGAACGCGAGCCAAAATGCGGCACCGAGCAGCACCATCGACAGCGTGACACACAGGGTGGGGCCGCCCACCACTACAGAGCGGTTGAAGCGCATGGCGCGGAACGGCACCGAGAGGAACTCGCCAAAACTCACCGGGCGCAGCGGGATGATGCCGGGCTGCCAGGAACGATAGGTGGGCGCTTGCGCCACCGCGGGGGCCGCGGCAACCACGGGCGGCTGGTACTGGGCCGGCGGTGGTGGTGGCGGCACGGCGGTGCTTGGGGCAGCGTCGGGCACCTGCCCGACGCTGGGCTCGCCTGCTCCTCCCGGCATCGCCCAGTCGTGGACGCCGTGGGTATCGGTCACGCTTCTACCTCCCTGAAGCGGGGGCCCCCCGCTGTGCGCAGCCGGTTCGCCGCGCCTTGCTGGGCATAATATCTGCATGACGGCACGAATCTTGGTGGTCGACGACGACCCAGCGGTGGCGGAGATGATCGGCATCGTGTTGCGTGCCGACGGTTTCGACACGGAGTTCTGTGATCACGGGGATCGTGCGCTGGACGTGTTCCGCGACACCCATCCCGACGTGGTGCTGCTCGACCTCATGCTCCCGGGGCGCAGCGGCATCGACATCTGCAGGGACATTCGCGCGGAGTCGGGGGTTCCTATCATCATGCTGACCGCGAAGTCCGACACCGTTGACGTGGTGCTTGGCCTGGAGTCTGGCGCCGACGACTACATCCCCAAGCCGTTCAAGCCCCGCGAACTCATCGCGCGCGTGCGCGCCCGCTTGCGGCGCAACGACTCGGTGACCCCGTCCGTGGTGCGCATCGGGGACCTCGAGATTGACGTCACCGGCCACCGTGTCACGCGCGAGGGCGAGGTCATCCAGCTCACGCCGCTCGAGTTCGACGTGCTCGTGACGCTTGCGCGCTCGCCGGGACAGGTCTTCACCAGGGAGGTGCTCCTCGAGGACGTGTGGGGGTATCGCCACGCGGCGGACACTCGCCTCGTCAACGTCCACATTCAGCGGCTGCGGGCCAAGATCGAGCGCGATCCGGAGAACCCAGAGATCGTGGTCACGGTGCGCGGCGTTGGCTATAAGGCCGGTGGCGTGAACTCGTGAGGCGGCGCAGGCGCTCTGTTGGCGACGCCGTGGCGGCGCCCAAGCGCCTCGCATGGCGGTGGCGCCGATCACTCATGTTCCGAGTGGTC
>Ga0206107_1000269_pt1 | contig 28492 bp, 25 predicted proteins | sample 2B0metagenome_FD_148652 | JGI IMG/M metagenome (GOLD analysis project Ga0206107, IMG submission 148652) | Enriched microbial communities from leaf-cutter ant dump, University of Wisconsin, Madison, United States - 2B0 | ecosystem: Environmental > Terrestrial > Nest > Insects nest > Nest dump...
CGGAGGACGCTTCAGCGCCTCGCCGAACCCCTGAACAGGCCCGCACTCTGGGACGTCGCAGGAAACGGGCGAAGATCACACGCGAAAAGCATGACCTATTACGGGTCAACTCTTAGTGGCACACCAGTGGTGGGCTGCGGTTGATCCATATGTGAACGCGTTCGATGACCCAGCGGCGCGGCTGGGTGAGAAACCCGGTACCGGCCGGTGGCTTCGACCCGGACACGGTCTCGATGCCGGTCTGATCGGTGAGGTCCGGGGGCGGCTGGTACCGCTGTAGCTCTTGTCCGCCTTGACTGTGCGACTGTGGGTACATGAGGGTAGTGCACCGTTTAGCCCCAGGGCAGCATTGTCCGGTGGTGGGTAGTGGCGGCAGTGACGTCCACGGCGAGCAGCCGGCGTGGTGTCGGTGACAATGTTCCGCCACGGGAACCCCAGTGCCCAGCACGTCGAAGATCGCGTCAAGCTATTAGCGCCCCGGGCAGAGTCGATCGCTACTACCTGAACCTTCCTGCTCACACAGCTGTTGCGCCGCGAGTGCGGCCCACGTGTTCGTCGATCAGCCCGGATGAGGTAGCGGAATCAGCCGTACCTGCTGTTGACCTTTCCGCCCGGTGACAAGGTTGCGTGCCGTTGGCAGACCACCAGAAGACAATGCCCGGCATGCGGCATACACCGTTGCGGTTCTCCCTGCCCGCCCGGCCGCCCAGGCATGCTGAAACGTTCCGACCGTGACCGGTCGTAGCATCATCACGATGTATCGACGTGGTGCAAACGGTTGATCCATACCCGAGCCTGCCCCATCCTTTGGCCGGTATCTGGTGTATCCACCCGGCAGCGGCATTGTGAACACAATCCGCTCCAGCGATGCGACCGCTGTGCCTGCGGATTCTTGCAGCAGGTTTAGCCGCTGGACACATGTGCAGCATGCACGCAGACCAGTGTCATACCCCCGCAGGTCGTGATGATCCGCACCGGTACGAATGTTGATCAGTGCCGGCTACCGGATCCGCATCCGCAGCACAAGCCGCGGTCACTGACCGCAGTGCAGTGGGTTGTCTTGTGTCGAGGTGACGTGCGTCAACTGTAAGCCCGTATGACTGGACTTCTCTCTCACACGCGTATTCTTCCTGCCGCCGCCGCGGCAGTGTTTGCCTGTTCCTTCGCTGCCGGTGCACCGGCAGCGTCCGCTGATACCGGCACCTCTGGGCCGTTGACCGGTAGTTACGTTTCACCCGGCGACGGTCTCGGAGGTGTTGTTCCGGATGCGTCCAATGTGCTGTGGCCAGCATGGTCTCAACACCTCACCGTGGAAGGCCAGGACGTATCAGCGTTCTGTATTCAGTTCTCCACCGACATCAATAAGACAGCTACCTATACCGCGAAATCGTGGACGGCAGCTGGTGTCGCGAACCTGGGGAAGGTTGCAGATATCGCCTCTCGGCACGCATCCATGGGTACTGCCCTGTCTGATGACAAGTTTGAGGCCGCAGCCACACAGGTGGCAATCTGGTCGCTGACAGACAACATCGACCCTTCCCGCGTGGACAACACCACGATCCGATCGCGGGTTGCAGCGCTGCTGTCGGCAGCGCAGACGGTCAGTGAGCCAGTATCGACGGTGAACATATCCGCCGCTGCAACACCTCAACCAGGAGACAAGTCGATGGTTGTCGTCAACGTATCGACAACATCCGGGCCTGCCGCAAACGTTCCCGTCACAGTGACAGTGAACGGTGAGCAGACAACCGGGTCCACATCCACGGACGGTAAAGCCCAAATTGAGGTGTCGACACCGCCAGACGGAACCACCGCGCAGGTAACAGCAGACCTGGCTGTTGACTCCGGGGTCGTTGTTGCACCTGATTCAGGGCAGGCAATGATTGTTGCTGATCCAGTCAGTATTAGTCGCAGCACAACGGTTCAATTCGGGGCAGCAGTGGTTCCCGCTCCTACAGCGTCCGCTGTTGCCACGCCACAGCAAACACCGACAGCTTCCGCAACAGCTGTGCCCGCTACTGACGATACCCAACCTGGTTCACCAGCGAAGTCCCTGCCGGAAACCGGGTCAGATATTGCCCCCGCGACGATTGGAATTGTGCTACTTGTCGGTGCCGCCGCTGCGGCCGCCGCAGTAACGGTCCGTCGACGGACCCGCACCTAGCCGCCACTGCGCTACACAACAACCGGTATCCGTCAGGTTTCGGATACCGGTTGTTGTGTGTCGGTCACCAGCACGCCACCTAGTCACAATCCGGGCATCTGGGTGGTTGCTCACCTTGTGCGGGCATAAAAATGGTGGTGTGACAGGGAAATGGTCCCGTGTCACACCACCATTGGGGCAGCTGGGTGTTCCGTCAGCTGCGCTGGTCGTTATAGCGTGACAGTGTCCTCGTCAGGCTGGTCACTGTCTTCATCTGTAGCGGACATGCTGTCCTGTTCGTCGTGCTGAGCACGCGTATAGCCGGCCCACAGGGTGTACCCCAGACCACATATCCCCGCGGCAGCCAGTAGCCACGCCCACCATGGAACAGACTCCACAACGGACTGGGCGCACGGTTGCGTTTGCGGTTCGGAAGCCGGCTGGCTGGGATCCAGTGTGTCAACGACAGGTGGGGGTGCTGTCTTCTTCCGTTTCGGGGTTTTGACTTTAGGTACCGATGGGGTGCCAGAAGCTGGTACATCATCATGGATAGCCACCTGCGGAGTGACAGGCCGACTCACAGCCGGGACTTTGGGAGGTTTCACACTAGGAACTGTGGGTGGTTTCACTGTGGGAAGTGTCGGCTTCGGTAACGTTGACGCTGCCGGTAGCGGGGTGGACGCAGGTGACGGTTTCGTGTCGTAACACTGTGTACCTGTCGCACCACTATCGTGTGGCATCGCGGAGACGTTGCCACCAGCGGCGGAGGCGTCGTCAACGGATTGACAATCGCGTGCCAGGGCAGGTGCCGCGGTCAGTGTTATCAGGCCAGCGGCAACAGAGGCAGTGAACACTGCAGCGCAAGCTAGGGTCTGAACGCGTAAACGCATAATTTCCTCCGATTGTATTGGTTGTAAAGCATGTCTGCGGTTCAACTGTGGCTGCGGAGCCGCAGCAGGGAAGCCGACGGTTCAGCCGCTTGCTCTGGTGTGCTGCTCAGACGCGTTCATGGTGGCGGTTATGGGCATCGGTGTGATCGGGCAGAAGCATCATTCAGGTATGCCGGCACGCCGCCCGTTACGACGCAACTGTGGTTCACCAACCCAGGCCGCTGCCCGCAAGTTATCCCGCGCTGCGCATCCAGTATTGAGGCTCACTGGCCGGCAGCTGGCGGAATTGAAAGCTGCCGGAGCCCCCATCACCCGTACCGATCGTCAAGCGCCGCCAGGCTGGTATCCGGACCCGGTGTATTCGTGGCGGATCCGGTGGTTCGACGGGCAGTCATGGACATTCCATACCCGTACCGTCGACCCAGATGGACACGTCCCGGTCAGCCGCCCCGGCCGGGTTCCACAGTGGGCTACCCGACAGTTGAATGCGCTCCAGTCCGGCTATCTTGGTGTTTCCCGCCGCCGTAGACGTGTGGGGTCTGCAATGTCCACGCTGCTGCTTTTGGTATGCACAACTGCTGTGCTGGCAGCTGGTGTGTTGTGCTGGCAGCTGTGGGGAACCGGAATTGTTACAGCTCAACAGCAGCAGCAGCTGTCGCACGAGTTGTCAGCAGCTACCGGTGACCCACGATTTGACACATCGTCGACACCAACACCACCACCAGTTGCCTCAGCCGATGCTGCTAAGGCTAGCGCACCTACTCGTTCCGACTGGATGGACGAATACATAGATCCGGCTGCTGTGGCTGACGGAATTGGGTTCAACTCGACCGGCAATTCCAGCCATCGGGTGGGTTCCCTGTCCACGGTCGGAACGCTCACATCCAGCACGGCAGATGGAACATCAGCAACAACCAGCACCGGTCCACATGTCACACCCCCTGCGGTGACTGTGTCGACGACACCAGTGGCCGGGTCTCGACATGTTCCGGTATTACCGGTCGCCCCTACTGCCCCGGTAGGCAGAATTCGTATTCCTGCCGCTGACGTCAACGCGATCATGGTGTTGGGTGCTGACGATGCAGCGTTAGCGAAAGGGCCCGGAGTTCTTACCCAGGGTGTTGCACCGGGAGCGCCAGGCAACGCAACAATCGCTGCGCATCGCACATCACACGCAGCGATTTTTGAAAACATCAACAGGCTGCAGTTCGGGGACAAGATTTATATTGATCTTCCTGGGCAGCCGACAGCGGTTTTTGAAGTCCGTGGCCGCGCAATTGTGTCACCGGACAAAGTAGCGGTCACTGCACCCACGAAGGGTGTGCGTTTGACGTTGATTGCGTGCCATCCGCTGCACTCAACTGACTACAGATTTGTGGTGCAAGCTGAACTCATTGAGGGTGCGTTCGCTGACCAGGCGTTACCTCGCGATATTTGGCGGCTGCTTCGCGCGTAACTGACCGAGCACAGCAAACCATCACCACCGAATGCCCGACACGTGTGCGTCTACTGTGGTTGCGCCGCTGTCAATGTCTGCGGAGGCAGCGGCTCAGGTAGCCCAGCCAAAGACACGACAAGTTCAGCGTCATGATGGTGGTGTTCGAATGCGTTCTCCTGCTGCCCACTAAACGGATGCGAATCGTGTGATGCTGCCTCGTTCGTGGGAGCAGAGGCGGCAGTCAGGATGTGCGTGTGTGTGGACAGTAACGCTGTCAGCGGGTCAACGTAGTCACCGTCTGCAGCATCGTCTGCGGGGGTTCTGCTTGTAGTCGCGTGGGCAGCAGCAGCGAACTGTTGAAGTTTAGTGCGCGTGTCCATCTGCGGTGCGGGTTTGCCGGTATCGAGGACTGCTGGTTCACGTGTCGCCGGTGCAGTATCGGTTACAGATGGCGGGGTCGCTGGCGTAGACGACTCGTTACCAACAGGGCGGTCGGTGGTCCATGCCGGTTGCCGGCGCGGTTTGCTGGCGGCCCGCCGTGCTGCTTGCGCCCGTCGTTGCGCCCACGTCAGACGCGGCGGTGAAGGTGAAGGATTCTGTTGCGGCAGGTCTGAAGGGGGTGCCGGGGCAGCAGCCGACGGTTTGTCCGTAGCAGATGCGTTCGCGGTACGCCGCCGGCGCAGCCGCCACCGGTTCCGGTTGGTGGCTGCCGGTTGCTGCCGGTCTGCTGTGTGCACCGGGCCGGGTCCTGGCCCTGTACCAGATTCCGTCGATGGCCCCGCTGGTTCATTCCGCAGACCGCGCGTGTCACCCACTCGGGAGGCAACCGGGACGCCCCCGGAATCTGGATGGGCCGCCACGTCCCCGGCGGCAGGGGTGTCCTCACTGGTGCTGTTGTCCTGCTGAACCGGTGCCGGTGTGACGCCTGGGGCTGCTGCTGAGGTGTCAGAGGCAGGGGCATCCGGTTGATGCGGTGAAACCCCAGCAGTTGTGGGATCACCGGTTGATGGTTGTGCCTGCTCATCCTGCGCGGATTCGTCAGGTTCACGACGGGAAGGCACAAGCTGCTGCGCAGCGTTTAGTGCCAGGGCCCGCCTGCTAGGACTGATCTGCTGGCGTGTCTGCTGCTTGTCCGGATGTTCAGATGACTTCGTAGGCCACAGCAGCAGAACAACCCCGACGCATACCAGGGCACCGGCACAAATCCACAAGACTGTTGTCATCAGGCGGCTACTACCTTCTTCACACACGCGTACAAGCATCCGGCAGAGGTACTGCCAAGACACCACAGTGTCGATTGTGTGACCGCCTGCCAGCAGCCCTCACCAAGATGCAATGCCCGGGTCCAAGTTCGGCGTGTGTGCTGCCGCATAGGTGTGTCAGCACACTACTCAACGTGACCTCACCGGTAGTTGGCCTCCTGGCATCGTTAAGTGACGCGCAGCTCTCCGACGTACTCACCGCCGCTGCCGCGGAAATGAAGTCCCGTGCTCTAGCCGGGGACACCGTGTCGGCAGTTGTGGAACGAGCATTCGACAAGCAAGCATCGTTACGCCAATGCGACCCGTATATCGACTCCGGTCTACTAGTTTGCCCTGGTGTGAAGACAACAGCTTCCACCTCAAGCCATGACTGTGTGTTCGCAGCGATCGGTGACACATGGGTGTGGGATTACCCAGACATGGTGTACGACGAGCGTCGAAACATTGTTGTGGGCTCCACACCCTTGCGGATGTCGGTGACTCTGGTGACAGCAATTCCAGGGATGGTCGTTGACCTGGTGCGTTCCAAAGCACGATCGTCACCAAAATGTCACGCACTGACTGTCACAACGTTCACTGTCACACCCGGCCGGCAATTGGCGAAAACGGCAACCAGGCGCATGACTACCACTGCGGGTTCAGCGCTGACTCACACCTGACAACACAGCACATCTGCGGACAGGTCAACGACTATGGTGATACTTCGCCGAACGGTTGGTACCGTTTGCCTGTTCATAGTCGTGAGCGCAGCAATCATGAGGCTGCTGATGCGCAGCAAACCAGCCGCCCTCGACCTACCCGAGGGGCCGAAGCCGCCCCCTGGCGAGACGGTGAGTCATCGTCGTCCGCCGGTACGAGCAAGGTTCCTGTTGTTGATCGTGGTAGGCATGATCTGCCTGTCGACAGTAGCAGCAGTAGTTGCGGTTCAGCGGCCACCAACGGCAGTGATGGTGGACACCCCACCTGGTACAGCATGGACGCAAGAAACCGCTGCTGTTGTGATGCCGTCGGTAGGAATTGTGTCTGTGGGTTCAGTCAGTTCCGGTACAGCATTCTTTTACGCCAAAGACCGGATGCTGACGGCCGCTCATGTGGTGTCGGTCGATCCTGCCGTTGTTACAGCTGCCGAGGCCGGGCGTAAACCTGATGTTGCTGTCACATTGTCAGGTGGTCAACAGTTCACCGCGCATGTGTTAACCATCGACTCCAGTTCTGATATCGCTGTCCTGCAGGCACCGCAGCCGGAAGGCATCCCGGTACTACCATTTGATGAGCGGTTACCGCAGCCGGGCCGGCCCGTCATGACCGTCGGCGGAAGTTTCGGCGATCAGGTAGTGGTTGGTGACGGGATTATTTCCGGAGTCTTGACGGCATCACGGTTCTCATCCGGATCAGCGCAGACAGTGCTGCTGTCCACGACCTCACCCACGAATCCGGGGATGTCCGGTGGGCCGCTAGTGTCCGCAGATGGTTCAGTTCTGGGTGTGATTGTAGCTCGCCCGGACACAGTCAACGGCCGTCCCGCCGCTCAAACAAGTGTTGCAGTTCCGTCAGCCTTGATGACCGGGTGGCTCGGTAGCGTGCGGGCGGGGTCTGAGGTGAAACATCGGCACGTTGGGATCTCTGGACGCTTTGATGTCAGCGCCGGGCCGGGGATTGTGGTGAACGCGGTTGCTGCAGGGTCGACAGCGGACAAGGCTGGCATCCGAGCCAACGATGTCATCACAGGAATCAACGGTCAACCCGTTACAACTGCCGCTGATCTCGCTGTCGCTGTCGCCCAAGGTGACGCTGTCACCGTGACGGTGGTCACCGGTCAGGCGCAACCGTCGACTGTGACGTTGAATCCGTGAAAGTGCCACCCGAGGCGGGTTGCGTAGATGTGTTGACGGTGGCGCTGCAGCCGCTCACAAGCGCCCCGATGATCAAAAGTATCCCGACCGCGATGACGATGACCAGGTACTTGTTTCGGGTCATGATCGCCACTATGCCGCTGCCGGGGAGGGACTGGCGGATGCGCGCCTGGGCGGGTGCATGTTGGGGGGCCACCGCCGATGTGCCGGTGTCAGGTTCGTCGTTGAACAATGCTGCAGCCAACGTTGCCTGGTCATCAACAGCGCCCTGAGGCGGGCGCATCCACGGCGGCTGACTGTGGTGAGTCTGCCCGCTGGCCTGCAAACCAGGGAAACTGTGGCTACCGTCGCCGCGGTTGATCGGGTCAGGTGGCAGCTGCGGTGCCGGATCGAACAACCCTGCCGGCGGTGCAGTGGATGCGGCAGGTGGTGTGCGCCTTGCTCCGCCAGCGGTGCCGGCTCGGGAATCAGGTGTGCCGGCGTTGTCTGGCGCCGAGCCCGCATCCACGTTCGCAACGAACTGAGAAATGTCACTGCACGGTCTGGCTGTTGCGCTACCGGGTCTACGCACGGTTAGCGTCCCCTCAGGGTTGTACGCCCAAATGTTTCCGGCTGCGTCGGTAACAGTATTCGCCTCCACAGCCTGCATAGCCTGCGCGGTAGTCAAAGCTCCAGCATCAAGTTCGTCAAGGATGGTGTCGTAGCGTCTGGTGAGCGCTTCGAGTGCAGAAGGCATCATCGTCATTCGCGGTCTTCCTCAGGTCGGCAGCGGATGCGGTTGCTCCGCGAAGTGTTCCTAGTGTCGGCACTTCGTATACCGGCCTGTGCGGCAACAGTGCCCCATGAACGTCTTCTCCTTGTTCAAATCATCACGTAGGAAGGAGTGCGTGTGCGCACCGAAATCGACTCTGAGTTCGACATGGACACCGCACCGGAGCCTGAATACGACTACGGGCGTGTTCGCTGGGGTCGGGTCGTGGTGGCGGCTGGTGTGGCTACCGCAATTGTTGTGTTGTGCTGGCCAAAATCTGATGGCACATCTTTGGGTCACGGTCAGGCATCTGGTGAAGTTCAGCCGTCACCGTTGGCGCAGCACCAACCAGGTGAGGACATAGCTGTTGTCGCCAGCCGCGACCTCATGTCCGCGGCTGGATACGTGCATAGTCATCGCACGTTCGATGGGTACCGTCCAGATGCAGGTACGCGTGTGACATGGGCCCATATTGGGCAGACGGCAGTTTTCGCCAGGACCACCGACGGTGCACCTGCCCGGTGTGTCACCTATTCGATAGTCAACGGCAAAGCTGATGCTGTGTCCGAAGATCCGACGTTGCTGACATGTTCACCGGATATGGTGAACTCGAAAGTTGTGTCACTGGATAACCCGTATGTTCCATAGCTGCCGGCAGTGACCTCGCAAAGGGTTCGTGCCCATAGTGGTTACCCCACAAAAAAGAGTGCCCCCACCTGATGAGGTGGGGGCACTTTGCTGCGTTATCTATCGTGGATGCGTTGCACAATTTCGTCGACGACATCCGCAATGGGTTTACCGTCAACCTGCACGGTCACTCCAAAGTCGTAGTCATCCAGCGCTGTTTCCGATCGATGGTTCAGTGCCTCCTCTGAAGGAGCCGCCCCATCTCGACGGTGCAGCCTTTTGAGTTGCTCCGCTCGACTAATCTGTAACCTGACAACAGTGGCCCCGGCTTTCGCTGGCCAGTCAACCTCGTTGGCAAACCGTGCATCTGTCACGTACGTTGACATGCACTGGTGTGGTGTTCCGTGCGTGATGTCAGTCAGCATGGTTGCCAACCCTGGTTTCACCCAATGGTTGTCGTCTGCTGCACGTCTCACATTTGTGCCGTAGTACTGCAACACAAATCTTGTGTCCGGTGTCCGTGCCCTCGCGGTGAGGGTGACGTCTTGGGCTGACGTATACAACGGTCCGGCCAGGGTCTGCGCATGTTCGGGGTTCATGTTCCACGCCAGCTGCAAGTAATGTGCCACCTCCGCGACGTTATCGAGGTAGCGTACATGCGTCAGCATTTGGTCGACTTCGTCTTTCAGCCGGTCCGCGTAGTACCGATGCGTGTACCTGCTGCATCCGAGCGCGTCGAGGACCAGCGGCCCGAGGGTGTCTTTACCTGACCCCATTTTTCCCGACATCACCAGCAGTGTTGCGGTTCCTTGACCGAGGCGTGTCATCGCCGTGTCCACAACCTGGTGAGGCAGTGCAGTGAACTCGGCAACTTCGTCAACTGTAGCGGCTGGTGTGTAACCGGCTGGATGGGGTGCTTGCAGCGTGGTCATTGGCGGCTGCTCCACGAACTGGTGCAATACTGCACATCGATATGGATGACGGTGACAGGCTCGCCGTCGTCTTCGCCGGAGCCGGACTCGATGGGGTTCTTCCCATCGATCTGCTGGCAGCAGCTGTCATGCGCGAACGGGCATCCTTGACCGGTCGCACACACTTGAGCGTTAACCCAGCCGCGTAATGTCCATGCTTTTTCGTCGAACACTGCCGCGTCGTGGGTGACGCAGTCGAAGTCCAGTTGACGCCGGTAGGCGTAGACAGGCATTCCGAGGCTGGCTGTCAGTTGCGTGAGATCTTTGATCGTCGTGCTGAGTAGCGTGTCAGCGTCGACGCTGTCCCATTCTGGTTGTGCCGTTGTCACGGTGTCGGATGGTTCTGTTATCGGATGTGTCATTTGTGTCCCCTAGTGGATAGGAAGGAAACTGGTGCGTGTGACACGCACTGTGTGCGCTGGCTTGTGTGCGTGGCACACAAGCGCAGGCGCTACTGGCGGGCAGGTTACTTCTATGCGGAATAGCCGCATGATGTGAACAAGTCACCTGCACATGTGTGCTGCGGAATTGTTGCGGAGTGGGTGCGTACCTGAACTAGCTGAGAGCTCACCAGCTGTGGTGAACAGTTCGGTGAGTTGATTGGCTGCTTCTTCGTTTGTTCGCGTCGATTCCAGAATCTGCACAATGGTGGTGTTGTGAACGCTCATGCATAGTGACTGTGTCGGCTCATGCAGGTGACGGCACTTGTCCCTATTCCCCAGCGGTGCTGGCGGGTTGTGGAACATCCTGTTCGTCGTCACCTTCACCAGCGTTTTGGTCGGTGTCAGGGGAGTGTGTGGAAGCTGGTGAGGTGAGGGTTGCTGGCCGCCCGTTGACAGCAATATGTGCAGAATCCGCTGGCTGGTTGGGGTTGTCCGGGGGGTTGGGCAGCGGACCGTACGGTTGACTTTCGGCAGCTTTGACGGATGCGTCGGCCACGTTAGCTGACCAGATGGCGAACGCGGATCCGGGATCGATCGGTGTGGGGGTGTGCGTGTGGGTGACAGTTGAAATGTTTGTTGCGTTGTCGGCTTCGAACCAGATGACATCATTGCTTCCGACTAACACTGCAAATCCGTTGTCGACACCGGTGATGCTAGGAATCTGTGTGATTGTGCCGTTGGCGGTTCCAGAGCAGCCGGCTAACGCTTGACGTGTTTGCTGGAGCCACGTGTGTGCAGATCCGGGCTGGTTGGCTGTCGAAATTATGTGTGCAGTAATCGATCCGGGCCCGTTAGTGGTCACTTGCGTTGAACCAGATTTTGGGGATGGTTGCACTCCGCAGCCTGGAAGAAACAGGTCTGTGGTCACCGGTGTGGGCAGTGCAGGTGACCATCCTGCCCCGAACCGTGTGGTGTCAGGTGCCTGTGGAGCTGCCATAGACCCGTCGCTGGCGCGGGCGGTGACAGCCACTTTCGCTACAGGTGCGCTTGCTGACGGTGAGCAGGCGGTAAGCGCCAGCATCCCTACACCAATAGCCAGACTTACATAGGTTTGCTTGGCTGGTGTGGGCATCGTTGGGTGTCCTCTGCTGCGGTGGTGTCAGTCCCGGTGCCAGCTGGCGTCTACTGTGTCGCTGACTGTGCCAGTGGGCCGATGTGGGGTCCTGCCGCGGGAAGTAGCCGTGCTACTCGGGGGACCTGCGGCAGGACCCACAACGGATGGTCCGGTGGGGGGTCCTACAGGTCAACCTGCCAGACCTTGCCGACGTGACGACACTGTCCGTTAGTGAATCGTGCACAACCTGCGTGGGGATGACAATCATGAATGGTTCAGGGATGGACGTATCAACTCGGTCTGTGGCATGTGTGGAAGTGTTACGGCAATGGTGCGGAGACCTTGAAGCTGACCGGTTAGTGCGGGTATTCTCCACGTGGGGGCAGCTGCTTGTGGCGGCCGATAACCGGCACCTGTCTGGAACGACGGCAGATCCGGAACTTCTGCCTCGCAGGCATCTGGCTGCGTGCGGTCTGCTCGAGCGGATGGATGCCCTCACCCGGTACGACTCCAGGTTCCCGCAGCAAATCCTTGAGCTTAGGCGTCCTCCCGCATTGGTGTACATTCACGGACAATGGGTGCCGGACACGACGCTAGTTTCCGTGGTGGGTGCCCAAACAGCCTCACCGGTGGGTGTAGAGATCGCGCGTAATACAGCATTAAGTGCTGCAGCTGCTGGAGTGGGGATCGTTGCACGCACGGACACGCTGCTTGGTAGAACCGCCTTACTGGAAACGCTGCGCGCGGGTGGGTACGCGGTCGGAATTCGAGTGCCAGGGTTTGCTGTGTCCTCCGCCCAGGATGCTGTGTCGGGGCAGGTGCTTGATTCAGGTGGTGCACTGTTCTACGGATCACCACCGTCTACCGGGTTCACGCCTTCCGCATTTCAGACGGCGAATGCGTTAACTGTCGGGCTCGGTCATGCTGTGCTGGTTGCTGAAATCGGGATGCAGTCAGATGCGGACACGTTCACTGTCTCTACCGCAGTCCACGCCTGCAAATACTTGATCGTCGCCTCCTACGGTTCTCATCGAGTGTCGGGCAGATACGTGCCTGATTCGATGCTGGGCTGTGACATATTGGCCACCCCTGGGGCGTTCTCCCCAACCTATTTCGGAACCAACGAACGTATCGACTCCCGAGTCGCGGCGGCAGGCCCGGCCGCGGACGCGGTTGTGTCAACCGGTGACGAAATTGCTGCTGTCCTCACATCCATCAGTGGTCACCAGCGCACATAGCTGGTCAACCCGGCGGGTTTCTAGCAACATTCAGTACACATTGTTGATCCGGTGTTGAACAGGTTTTTCGGCAGAACCCGCCAACACTGCGTGCATACACGTTCATCCGCAGTCATTACGGGAAGCTCACCGTCATCAACGGCATCTGATGCTAACGCTGTCACCACAGGCTCCTTCACTACCGCGGGCTTGTTCACCCAGACACCGGCCGGGGGCGTGTTCGCTGGGCGACTATGCGCGTGAGCTGCTGACACCGAACCCTCGACGTTGTCTACAGCGAAATCTTTTCTGATCATGTACTTGTTGATCTCGCGACCTCGTGGACGGATCTGGTGTGTTGCCGCAACGTGCGGCGCTGCCAGGGCACCGGAACTGGTCCCTGGGTTTGCATTGTGGAGGATCAACCAGTATGACTCGTTTGAAGTCACGAAAGGCGTTCACGCTCATCGAGCTCGTGGTCGTCATTGTCATTATCGGAATTTTGGTTGCACTGGCAGGGTTCGCCTACCAGAGCGTGGTTGCGAACTCGAAGGCGGCTGTAGCTACCGACACCGCCATCCAGTTCAACAAGTCGTATCAGGCATCACTGGCTTCCGGCCATGACTCTGACGACGCGTTGGCTGCTGCAACCAGCGACATGCCTACCGGCAGCACCGTTGGTACCGTCACTGCCGGCAAGGTCACTGTGACCGGCCCGAGCGGTGCGGCATGTTCGACGCTGCCGACCAACGGTTCCGATCCGGGTTCGGCTGTTGCAGGTGAATGCGCCTAAGAGCGTACGCACGCAAGCATTGTGGCCCCCACCATTTGGTGGGGGCCACAATGCTGCTTGGGAACAGCTAAACGCACACATCAAGTCCGTAACGCTAAGAGAAGACCACACAGTACACACGACATGTCACGGAACGTTGTCTCTAGATGATCACTTTCTGATCATGCACTTGTTGATCTCTTTGCCTCGGGGACGGATCTGGTGTGTTGCCGCAACGTGCGGCGCTGCCAGGGCACCGGAACTGGTCCCTGGGTTTGCATTGTGGAGGATCAACCAGTACGACTCGTTTGAAGTCACGAAAGGCGTTCACGCTCATCGAGCTCGTGGTCGTCATTGTCATTATCGGAATTTTGGTTGCACTGGCAGGGTTCGCCTACCAGAGCGTCGTTACCACTGCACGATCGACAGCAGCCGTCAATCTTGCTGTCCAGTTCAACAAATCGTATCAAGCAGCCATGGCTTCCGGCCATGACGAAGATGCTGCACTCGATGCTGCGTACAGTGATCTTCCGCCGAACTCGGGAGCGTTTCTCTACCATGTTGGTCAAGCCACAGTGATCACTCCAACTGGTCAAGCCACGGTGACCGATCCAGACGGGATTCAAAGCGAAGATCTCGCGTGCGCAATTCTGCCGACCGACGGTTCTGACCCAGGTTCTGTTATGGCCGGAGAATGCCCGTAATACCGCGCCTAAAACCACTGTGGACCCCACTAAACGATGGGGTCCACAGTGGTTTTACAGGGTGTTGAGGGAAGCAGTGTGGCTGCTACTTCAAGCGCGCACAGTTGAAACCACAACGTGTACCCAACTAACATCCATGGAGTTTTCATGACTGCGTTTCTAGCCGAACACGTCACTAGTCCCAACGCGATCAACCAGTTCCTCACAAGCCACACGTACCGTCCATGGCTTCTGAGAAACAAGAGCATAGAAACCGCGACCGTCAACGCTATTTACGCTGGGAAGAAACCTGACGTGGACGACACCTATGCAGCTCTGGCATGTACAACACCTCAGCTCGCATCTCATATCGCCGCAGTGGACAAGCGTCCCAGCGTCGTCGAGCAGTACCTGTCCATGTCATCCGACGTGGAGACAGTGGTCGGCCTGATCCAGGCTGACAAAACCCTGCAACGGTCAGCCACACTTCGTAACCATCTGATCGACACCTACCCGGATAAGATTCCGGTGGCGCTCACCGACACCTGGGCAATGCAACCTAGGTTCTTTCCTGCCGGGGTCTGGTGTGCTCAACTACCGGGAAGCACCCTTCCCACCGCCACCTACCAGCGAATCTGCGAACAAGCCAGCACCACCGCTAAGAAGTGGGATCTCCGCGATCACTTAATGCCTGCGCTCGAACAGGACATCGGAATACTGGATTGGTTGATCACATCAGGTCCACCCCAGCTTCTGCTTCAAGCAGCATCGGCAACGCATCTGGATGCCGACAGGGTAGAGACGTTAACTGCGAGGATACTGGACACGGCAACAACAATCGATGATGTCCGGTACTGTGTGATGGCGTTGTTGTTCAATCCGTGCATACCAGACCAGTCGCCGCAGCGCATCATCGACATGGTGAACGCATCGACACTGCCAGTTGTCAAAGTGTGCTCACAAACGCTGGACTGGCAGCACAGTGTGCAGTCCACGCAGTCGACACGTGAACGTGCACGTTCCAGTAACGTGCAGCTGCTTGGGTGGGTTGCTCGACGGTTGAGTAAGCCGCGACTTCATCAAACGCTGCACATGCTCACACATACTCAGTTCGACGGACACGACGAAAACCAAGTGGAGCTGCTGTGCCAGGTTGCTCTTGCCGCGTGGGAACACATGCGTGACAGTTTCATACCCGATCCGCACGGACACATCCAGCAGTTGTTCATTCTTCTGCACGAACTGTTGAGTGGTGCTGGACTCGTGTCTTCAGAATTTCATGAACGGCTACGCACGTACGCCGAAGATGGTTGCGCAGCGGCCCGCCGCGAGGACCAAGCCATTCACAGTAGTCGCGCTGTTGACAGACCTCGTCAGTACAGCGAACAGGTGATTGAGGAACTCTGCCGAGAGGTAGCGGCCAGCGAACCGATCCGTAGACTGTACGCCCAACCCTTTGCAGTGCGCGAGGGTCTTGCGCACTGGCTAACGACGGAACTCGATGACGACCCTGCATTGTGGGCGTTGGTGGAACCGGTCGACGAGACCCTCCCAGCCAACGGTCCTGACAGCACACTGGCAGGACTGGTTAATCGAATCAAAACAGTCATGATGTAACCGTTCACACTGCCCCTTCCACATGGAAGGGGCAGTGGTGTGTGTACGCCTACTTGTCCCAGTTGACCGCAGTGACGAGCGCACCACACAGCACAGCACCAACGACTCCAACGGCAACTGCGACGACAACGCTGTTGACATGCGCAGCCAGCAGCGCCCCAGTTACACCTCCCGCTGCGGCCGCCGCAACTTCACAGGCCACTAACCGGGTGGGGATACAGGCCCCACAACAGGCTGCAATGCCTCGCGAGCGCAGCCATCCCACGATGGGGATGTTCTCTGTGTTCCTCAGCTGCCGGCCGCACACGCATCGGCTACGACCATTCACGCTGACATGCTTGGGCACCCGCTCCCCAACTACACACGCAAACGATGCGATACACGCGTACACGACGGCAGTCCACACAGAAGCGAAAACAATGACAACCACGCCAACGAATAGTCCGCCGGCGCACCCTCTGGGCAACGGTCACCGTACCTGCTGGCGGTTACTACGTGGGCTCGGACAAGTCATCGCACCCGTTGTTTCATACTTCAGATGAAGGGACTACTGATGGCTGGTCGTCGATCGAAAAACTCCCGGACCGTAAGCGCCTCGACGGCAAGAGTCACGCCGTTGCCGACTGACATCCGCATGATCGTGCCGTGTAACAACGGGCGGCACGCATATGTCGTCGACGTTGCCACAGGAAAGAACCCGCACCTGGCAACAGACAGCCAGGCGTTCCTTACGTTGTTGAACAGTAACGCCGCCGCGGGCATGGCCGCTCGAGTTGATTCTGAACTAGCGTCACTGGCTCAGCAATATCCGAACAGTGCATGGCCAGCCGTACATACCGACTACAAGAGTCGATCCGTCTGACCGTTACCGCACGCGGCAGGCCGGACCGTGCCCACCATGGGCGCATAACCATGCAAGCGCCTGCGCTACGGAGCCAATCTCCACTACTGGAACACTCGTACCCGACGCTTGTGGGCCCTGACCTGTGGGAACCAGCATGGTTGACGCTCCAGCACGCGCAGCTGCCACAGCCTTCTGTTCTATTCCCCCTACCTGACCCACCACACCAGCAGCGTCCACCGTCCCGGTCACTGCGACGACCGTCCCCGCAGGCACAACTACCGTCTGCGTCTGCGCACTAATCAATGCCAAGGCTGTCGCAAGACCCGCTGAAGGTCCCACGACACCGGGCAGACTCACGCGCGGTGTCGCACCTGACGCTACCCCGCTCGACCCATGGAACGGGGTAGCGGCTTGCACTGCCGCTGAGTCAGCCTGCTGACGTTGAACTCCTGCATTACCGCCTGCGGTCGAGGCGTTGACTTCACAGTCTGGTGACAGCCAACACTGCACAGCACCCACCGGCCCCACCGTCGATTCACTCACTGTCAACACCAGCAGCTCACCCGACGCTGGAGAAGCAGGGGTGGTAGCAGCCAAAATGTTCGGAGTTGGTCCGGGAGTGCGTACTACACAATCACCCATTATCGCCAGCACACACAACCCGCCACCGACAACGAGCAGTGCCAGCACGCACCACCATGGCGGATTCACCCACAGACTTTTCACAACCCCTAACGGTCCGGCGCAGCAGCGGAACCGTCCACACCAAAAGAAAGGACCCCCATCGGCACGTTGTGTGCCGATGGGGGTCCCTCACCTGGTATGCCCTACACAGGCAGCTCATAAGGCTACGAGCGTGAGGCCGCTGCCCGTTTGGCTGCAATATCGGCGCCTTCCGAAATCGCTTGCATCCAAAATGTTTGACGTTCCGTGTCACGCACACTGAAATACGTGAGCCTATACCGCATCGGTAGCAGCTGCACCAAGTTCACAACAGTGTTCTTGTGCTCCACCAATACAGCAGTGTCAGCGTTCGTGAACGCCAAATGCACAGCATCGGAATACTTAGAACCGATATCCGACATTGCCTGCTCATGCGTCAGACGTTCGATCCAGTCGTCCAGATTCTGGGTCAACTCCCGGATACCGGTGACTGGTTTGTCCGACAGCCGGGCATGCAGCTGAGACAATGACACGGGTGCATGTTCACCTGGCCCCATCCACACCAAAGTGGATTCCAGAGCAGCGTCCGCGAACACCGATCGGATGATCCGTTCCAAGTTGCGTGGAGACACCCACTGGCGGCCCTCTTCGTCGAGGTCCTCGCTATGCCAGGTAGTGACGATCTCTGCCACATGCGCGATCTCGTCGGTTCTGTGACCGAACAGGTCGGGGAACTCGGCAGCCATCCGCTGCGGCAGTTCCGTACGCAGCCAGGGACCGAACGCCACGTCTGTGGAGTCGATGACGACTGTGCCGACGAATCTGTCCGCCTGGGAAATGTTGCAGGAGATAACATCCATTTTCCGTCCGAGGAACGTCGGAGGATTCTCCAACGCGATCACAGCCTTCAGGTTGGTGATCTTCTCACCACCAAGAGACCAGTCATGCGTGACCTCCATACCGCGTGCGTGCGACAAGGAGTCTTTCGGCCGCGAAAACTCGTCAATGAGCAGCACCTTCGGTTCCGGGTTGCTCAATGACTCAGCCAGCAGCATTTTCAGCTTCCCGTCCGCGGTTGGCACCGGTGAGCATTTAGCGTCGAAGTCCGTCACCGGCAAGCTCATGTTCACCAAATTCCAGCCACGGTTACGGACTTCAGCTTTGGTCAGTTCAGTTTTACCGACCCCAGGAGGGCCCACAATTCTGATGGACCAGTTGTTCTCCAGCGCTTTGGAGATCAGCTCCTTGGAAGCCTGCGGAACAGTTTCGCAGTAAGCGACACCGAGAGCGTTGCACAGTTTGGAGAACACTTCCTTCGTCCGGTCGACGTTGTTCTTGTCAGCAGGATCTTGCAGGGCCTTGTATTGGCCGTCCACGTAGGGCAAAGCCCAGTGCGCCGGCAACCCGTTGAGTGCAAGATCTATAGCGTGATCGAATGTTCGCCACGACAGGATGCGTCGCAATGCTGGAGGCAAGGCATCACGGATTGCGAACACCTTGGTGAGATCCCGGTGCGGATGCTTGGCCGCCAGCCATAGTTTGACAGCTGGGGCTGTGTCCTGGTCTGTGACTTCCATCGTGATGAATCGGTCGAGTTGGGCGATGTCTTCTACTGACGTCATCGTTTCGCTGAGCTCTGGGTTATCCAGGAATACCACGGCAACGATGCCGTGATCACGCAGATTGAATGAGCCCAGAGACCATTCTTGTGCCAACTGCATGAGCTGGTTTTGAACGATCGCCATTCCCTGCAGGGAGTCATCAACAATCAGCAGTGCGGGTTTATCGGGTACCAGTTGACTCATGATGACGTCCTTGAGCACCAACTGAACGTCACCGTTCTCTCCAGTGACACGCACCGGCGCTGCTGAGACTGCATCGTCGGGACTCAGGTTGACCGCATTCAACACGATCGCGTGAGCTCCTTTAATGCCGATAGATTCCAAGACTTTCGGGCCTTGCGCGGCGGTAGCCGCAGACTTAGAGATGCCGTGAGGCCCGTAGATGCGTACGGTGTTACCGGTTAACGCAGACGCCTGCACAGCCTCGTCAAGACGTGTGCACGGCGGAACATGCTTCGGGTACTGCGGGTAAGTCGCGGTCTTCACCCATAATGGATGCCGGTCTTCCGGAGAGGTATCGAACTGGGTGCTTCGCCGTCCGTGGGTTTGAGAACGACCTCGGGCAGGAGCGTCAAACAGTGAGTCAGTCATGGGCTGCCTGTTCCTTTCAAGCGCGCAAGGCGCGTGGTTTGTGTAGTGACGTGCTGTGACTGTGTGCGCGGACAAACCATCCGGCACACCCGCCCGCACTGATGAAGCCACACCCGCCCGCTCGCGGTCGGGTGTGAAATATGGGCAGTAGCGGGCACCGGTGTTGGATACGAACAAAAGGGCTCCCTCACAACCACGCTGGTTGTGAGGGAGCCCTTGCTGTTGGTGGTGTTTCACCTAGTCCGGGATGTCAATCTCCGAACATGTCATTGCTGGGTTGTTCTCGGTAGCGTGCTGCGGCCACGTGTTACCGCCTGGGGTGATCAACCAAATCCACTTTTTCGGCTCTGCTGGCCGAATAGGTGGGGCATACCCGTCGGTGACCATGAGGACAGCGTCCACTTTTTCGTTGAACGGTGGAAGCTCGTCAACGGTCAGCCGGCCTTCTACGTAGTCTGCGACCACTTGGAAGCTAGTGCCGCCTCCACCACGAATTGGTTCACCAGGTACGAAGGGTGCGACGGTGGCGTCGAACCACAACCAGTGGACTTTCGCTTTACTGATCTGGCCGACAAGTTTCGAAATCTTGTCGATGATTTCGTCACTCATTGACCCTGAAGCGTCCACGGCGATCACGATGTTTTTTTGCCGTTCCGGTCCGCGGTGCATCAGCGGGGAATCGAACCCGAGTTCGTGAAGGATCACTCCGCGTTTGCGTGGCCAGATCATGCGGCCACCTTCAGTCAGACGTGACCCCAGCACTTTCCACAGCCAGCGTTGCCACCATTCAACCTTGCGGGTTTTCACGGTTTCGCCCCGTATTGCTCCGACTCCTAGGGTGCCCCACATTTGTGAGGAACGTTCTGAGCCGTTCTCCGTCGCTGCTGCCAAATCTAGGATTTCTCGTTTGGACTTCGACAACCCTTTGATCGCTTGCGCCAGTACAGACGACACGGCATCACCAGCCGCACGATCGATCGTCTCCTGGTCGACACCGATACCGTCACCGGTTCCGTCATCGTCATCACCAGCTTGGTGGATGCATGCGACGATCTTTGTCTTACCGGATCCGGGAGGGTTTTTCATCCTCTTGAGCTCTGAATAGCAGGTGATGTCGGAGGACACGAACCGTTCGTAATCCACCGGCTCCAAACCTTGACCTTTGAGGTCACGGCTGTACTTCTGATAGCTGGTTTTCGGGTTGACACCGGTTTCTTCGGTGACGGGTCGTCCCTTCGCGTCGACTTCGCCGGTCGCAATCCGGGGAAGCGCCACATCGCGTGTATGCACGACACCGTTTTCGTCTTCATGGTGAGACAAACGCTTTGCCACAAAATGGTTGATAACGATTTCGTTGGCTTGAGTGAACACGGGATCGTTACGCAGTTCCGGGACATAGGAAAAATGGCGAAACAACAAATGTGCCATCTCGTGGTAAAGCACAAAAATCGCGCCTTCTTGCCCAAGTTTGACGGTGAACTCCGGGTTGAACAGCAGCATCATTGTGCCGTCGCCGCCGGCGCTGACCGCCATGGTTGGTATCGCGGTCGTAGGGATGTGGTAGTTAATGCGTGTATCCAGGTAGTTCGTCAAAGGTGACGACTGCATGGACAGCATGAGAAGAGCGTTCTCTTTGATAGTGATGGCCTCGTGCGTTGTCTGCGCGTCCGCTGTGTTGTGTTCACGCAGAAGCCTGATGTCACGTAAACCAATCTTGCCAACTGTGTCGGGTACCCGATCGCTCATCGGTTCTCCTTCATAGGGAGGTTAGTGCGGACATGTACCCACCGTGCATTAGCACAGGTGTAACGGCACATACCCGCAAATAAGGTGTGGTGTGTTTGTTAGGTCATCATCAGACTGTGATGGCGGGCCAGTGAAAACCCACACCTGCGCACCCGGTAGCAGGCACACCCAGCACCCGAAGCCCACATAGTGACCGCAGTATTCATAATGGTCATGACACGCATGTGCGCGACCTCTGTCATCTACGCACCGTCGACCACGTGATCACACGCTCCCCGCTACCAGCAATCCCCGACACGCTACGCCGCCTAGTACTGGCAGCATGCGCATGCCTGCTGATAGGTGCAGGCGGAGTATGCATGGTACTCGCTCAATGGGGCACAGACCCTTACACCGTCTTCCTGACCGGCGTCTACACCACCTGGTCTATTCCCATGTCAGTTGTCAGCGCTGGAACCGGTGTGCTGTTAGCAGCTGCCGCTATCGCGCTAGGTGTCACATTTCGGGTGGGCCTGATTGCTGGCCCCATAGGTATCGGTGCTGCGTTTGAACTGGCGTGGCGTCTCAGCGCAGGGTTCGACGTTTCACTGCCCGTACCGCGCGCACTGCTCGCCGCGTTCGGTATGGCAGCGCTAGGCGCTGGGGTAGGGCTGTGGTTACGTCAATGTATCGGCCCGTCACCTGTGGAAGCGTTCACTGTGGCGCTGGCCCGTGTCCCTAGCCGCTACCAAATCACGTCAATATGCATCCTCATCACATTTACCGTTGTGGGATACACCCTTGGTGGTTCAGCTGGAATCGGCACAGCAGTAGCCGCATTCGTGTGTCCGTGGATCGCCGTCAAAGTGTGGCGCCCCTCCCAGGCAGCTGCCTGGCCGATGCGCGATAGCAGTGCCGACAAGCAGCGCGCTGACAGCAGCGAAATGCTGTAGTCAACATGCATCTGCGCCTGCAGTCAACATGCAGATTCAGCGGGCCAGATAGTGGCGTTCACTAGGCGCACGTGAACTGTTTGATCTCACATACCACCACCACAGGTTGCATCCTAAAGACAAACTCAGGTTCGGGTTTCCCACACAAAACACGAAATCGCACCCCCACCAACTAGTTGCGCAACCATGACGTCAACAAGAAGGTGTACATAATTGGTGATGTCTTGTGTGTGCGTGTCTGTGGTGTGGATGGTCGTTGGTGTGTTGCTGTGTTCAGCTGTGCACTGGTGTGGTGGTGTTTGTGATGTGAATGGTTACTACTGAAGCTGGTGCTAGGTGCAGCCATTGTGCGTGCGGGTTGGACACTCGGCTGCGCGCGCTGGTGGTGCCGGTGTCTCCTGCTAGGGCTGCGAGGGTGGTGGCGTAGGCGGAGTCTGTAATGGCGTCGGCAATGTCTGTGACGTCGGCGATGGCGGCTGCGTTTTCCAGTGGTTCTTTGAATCGTGTTCGGCGTATGAGTGGGATGTTTCGGCATGCGGCATCGAATCCGGATTTTTTGTTTTTGGCGTGTTTGGCTTCGTAGCTGATGCCTTCGGATTCTGCGCTGGCAACTATTGCGTCGTGTATGGCGGAGTTCAATGTAGCGTCGTCGGGTTCGTATCCGTGGGTGGTGACGTAGTCGCTGATGAGTGCTTGTGCCAGTCTCCAGGCGTCATGTTCGGCCCGCGTGAGGTCGGTCGTTTTCAGCATGTGCCGCGATAGAGCTCTGTCGACTTGGGTGCGCCATAGTGCTCGTCTGGCTGTGACGTATTGGCGGAAGGTGACTCCTTGCCCGGGTGTGTAGTTGTCCGCCATCGCGCATATTGCTAGTAGGGCGTCGTCTTCAATTGCTGCGAGTTCGGCCGCGTCGCTGTCTCGTCGGTCGTGTTTGTCACGGATGTGTTGGCGAACAAGTTTGCGTGCAAGTTCGATGAGTTCGGCGTGCCCACGCTCGCGCGTAGCAGGGTTGGTGATGAGTTGGCGTGCGTGCTCATACGCGACGTCCCATTCGCTGGTCATGGCACAAATGTGCCGCGATGCTGTCTGTTGTGCACATGCTGGTTGCGCTGGTTTGTTTATGGTGTGCGGCTTGCTGGTTTTTGGTTTGCCTACACAGATACATGTGTGAGGAGAAGCGTTAGTGAACGCTGCGGGAGCCACGGATTGATGGGCAGTTCGTTCGGTTTTCGTTCAAGTGGATGTCATGGTCGATGAGAGTCTGGTGTGGGAGTTTGTAGCTGAGGCGGGTAGTCGCGGTTTGAACTCTCATGATGTTGGATCGAGGCTGGTGTGGCTGTCGTCTGTACGGCCTGTCAGCACATTAGGTGAGCAGTTTGAAGCTGCTCTTGAGGTTGCTTCCCCACAGCGTGTGCGGGAGTCGTTAGCCTGGTAGCTATCGTTGTGTTTGTGTTCGCGCCCTCGCCGGATGTGTTATCTGGCGAGGGCGTTGTTTGTGGGGTGTGCCCGGTTAGCGGTAGGTGCGTGATCGTGGATCGTCGGTGTCGACGAGGGTGAGGTTGATGCTGCGTTGTTTTCCGTCTGGTTGGGCGAGCATGAACAGTCCGGTGGGTCGGTGTTTGGCGTCGTGGCGTTCGACGACCACCGGTGGTGGGTAGATGAACCCGCAGCGTCCTGACAGGGTGGTCAGGAACAGTAGTAGTGCGATGAGCCATGACACGACAGCGTCGACGAGTAGCAGTGTGTCGGGGCTGGTGGGTGATAGGTGTGTCAGTAGCGGGTTGACGATTGCGGCTCCTGCCCCTATGTAGGGGGTGAGTGTGATGATCCAGATGACGCAGGCACCGATTCCGTGTTTACGCTGTCCGGGTAGTCGGTGCCGTGTGATGAGTTGCCAGGCTCCGATGACGGCTGCGAGCCCGATGCCGGCGAGCATGGCTTGCCAGGAGCGTGTGGCCAGGTAGATGAGGCTGGTAGCTGCGCCGAGCCCGGAGAGGACTACTCGGCGGGTGTGGGCGCGTTCCCAGAGCCGGTTGGCAGTGTGTTCCATTGCTGTGCGTCGTGCCTGTCGACGGGTGTCGTGTGTGCTGCTGTGGGTTGCCGGTTTCGGGGTGTGATGTGTGGGGAAGTTTTCGGCTGCGACTACGGCTGGTGGTACTGGTGTTCCGAACGCCGCGGTGACGGCGCGTGCGGTGGTGATGGTCAGGGGGTGTGCACGTAGCCGCATGAGGACGCCTGCTAACTGGTCTGGTGTGCAGATCCAGACGTCTCCTTGGGTGTGTGGGGTGACGGTGATGTCTCCGGTGATGACGCAGATGGCGTGGACGTAGTGTCCGAGTGCTGTGTTGGCTGCGTCGAGGTGGTTGCGTGCGGTGGCTGCTGCTTTTCTGGTTTGGTTGAGTGGGTTGGGTCCGCCGGCGAAGTCTGCTTTGGTGTTGTTGATGGTCCAGTCACCGTTCAGTGCGGTGGTGAGGGTTCCGTGTTGGCGGGTGCCTTTGACTTCGATCGCGGCGATTGCGGTGGGGGTGATGACGAGCCAGTCGATTTCTCGGGTCCGGTTTTTGGATGTGGCGAGGAGGTTGGTGATTGCTATACCGGGCAGGTATGTGAGTGCTCGCCCGACTCTGGTTTCGCCTCGGTTGCTGGCTTGTCCGTAGAGTTTCATGGGTATCCGCAGGCTGGTGTGGTGTTGGATGGACAGCTGAATGGTGCGTGTCGGGGGTGTTTCGGCCAGGTGTGTCAAGTTCAGCTGTACTGGTCACAGGCGGTGTCCGTGTAGTCACCTGCCGGTGCTGGCGTGTTTGTGGCTGGTGTTGGCATTGTGCATGGTGCGCGGGGTGTCTGCACATGCACACTCTGGTTGGGGTGGGTGTGGGGAAGGTTTGGTGGGAGTAGTTGCTGCCGTCGTCGGTGGTGGTGTGACTATTGAGTAGGTGTGTGGTCGTTACTCTGTTTGCCTTGGGATGGCGGGTGTCTTGCTGACTGCGCGGTGGGGTGTGCACGCGATTCGGGCTAAACGGTGCACACTTGCTCTTGACCTTTTCGCCTTCGGCGGTTGGTGTCAGCGTTCAGTGGCCAATAGTCTGAGCCCTGTTGCAGTGGTATCTTGCGGTGTTTGGCAACCAGTGAGGCTGTATCGCCCTGTCCGGCTGGGCGTCATGTACGACGCGAAGGCTGACCTCGAGGCTGCTCGATCGTCTGCGGTGACGGTAGTGCGGTACCCGCGTCATGTGTTCCACATAGTCGGATGGTGGCGTTATCGTGTGTGGTTGCCGTTTAGATACTCAAAGAACTTCGCAAGCATTCCCACATTCGGCAGCGGAGTCGATGGTCTTGGGTGTTGCGGTGTGGTTCTCAGGCTCGGGTGGGGCCTGTTGAAAACTTTGCGTGGTGTGGGATGTGCGTGGGTCGATATGATTCGTCGTTGCCTATAGTCTGGCTGGCCTAATACAAGGGTTTGTGGCCGGAGTGTGGCTTGCGGTCGAGTCGTTCGAAGGTGATTGTGGGGTGAGCAGCTGCGGGGTTGAAGCCGTAGTAGTCGGCAGACTCGTTGGGCTTCGCGTTCGGGGGCCGCAAAGTGTGCATGCTCCGGTGTCGCCGTGAGCTCGTTCCTTTAGAGGTTGACCTGTGGTTAGTTGATCTGTGGGGCATCGTGTTGTGGGTGGGCCGGGGGTGTGAGGTGCAGCGGTGCGTTTTCGTAGGGTCTGGCTGGTATGAGAGCGTCAGTCGTGTGGGTTGCCCGAGGTTTTCTTACATGTTCAGTCTACCGCTGGCCATGGTGAAGGTGTGTATGATCAATGTGTGCTGGGTGGATGTATCAGCCAGTGTGTGGGTGTGTGCCGATTGTTCGGCGTTCTGTGTGCCTGCCGTGACCGGTTCACTCGTTTCCTTCTCCAGTGTTGCCTCCTTCACTAGTGTGTTGGCTGAGGGTACGTGTATGTGGTCTGGTTGTCGTTGACTGGGGATGCTGCGGTTGCAGCTGGAGCGTCGCGGCAGGTGTTTATCTGAAAATGTTGAGGTTGTCTGGTGGCTTTTGCCGCGTTTTGTGCTGGAACATGTCTCATTCGGTGTCGCTGGGTTGCCCTGTTTTCGCGTCCAGCGGTTGTGCTGTCTTCACGTGTGTTGGCCGGTCTGCCGGGTGTTGTGCTGTGACGGACCGGGCATGGTTCGTTTTTGATGTGCCGCCTCTGGGCACTTGTGGCTCCTAGTGTGGGTGTGCGAATGTGAAGTGTCGTGGCAACCGGCGGCCTAGGCGTCGTTACCGTTGGGTTCGGTGCGGTCGGCGTGGTGATGAAGTGGCAGTCTGGTATTGGTGAGCGGTGGGTGGTGCTGATTCCCCGTCGCGTGGTGGGCGTCGCGTTCGTTAGTGCGGCTGTGAGCCGTTTTGTGCGTTCACGGTCGTCAACTGTGTGTGATGCCTCGTAATGGGGGTGGATTGTGTGGAGCTGGCATGCGGGCTGGGTAGTGGCGACGCCGGCGTATGCGGGGAAGGCGGGTTCGTATGAGAATGGCTCTCTAGTTGGTTCGGTGTGTCCCGGTCTCGGACAGCGAGTTGTTGAGTGCGTGGTCGGTTTCGCTGCTGGCGGTTTTCGTTGTGGTCAACGGGTTTTTGTATGGGTCGGTGTCGCTGTTGGCTTGTTCTTTGCCGGTGTCATGGCGTGGGTGGCTGGTCTGGTCGGTGCTTTTCAAGCGGGTGCTCGGCCTCATTGTGGCTGTCCACTTTCGGCGGTGTTGAGCCTCGATGGAGGCGTCCAGGTCAGTTCGTCCAGTCTGATAGTCATTGCTGGAATGGTGAAGCGGGTGGGGATGTGGTCGACGTTTCCGGTCCATGGATCCTAGAGTGCTGGTTCCTCGGAACGTGGTGGGGTTTGAGTAGTAGTGCGCCGGGCGTGGGGCTGGCTTCACACTGCGTTGGGCGGCGTGGTGCGTCCTGGTCTGGTGGCGGGCTGGATGGTCACCGTTTTCGCCTGGGCTGTTAGTTGTTCTGTTACTTGCCGGCGATGGTGCTCCGCTGGTGAGTGTTCTTGATGCTGGTCTGGCTGGTGTTGTTCTGAGTGGATGTGTGCGGGCACGGCGGTCGCTGGTGTGTCAGCGGATTGCTGTGGAGGGGTGTGTTGGTTCGTTCCGTGGCTGCGATACTGATGCGTGTGTTGCGTTATCTGTTGGTGTCCGTTGTCGGTGATGTCGGCTACGGTTTCTGATCAGCAGTGTCGGCTGGTTCGCGCGTCGTGGTGTTGTGGCTAGTGAGTCTGACTGTGGCAGGTGTGAGTTCACTGATGTTCGTGTGCGTGTGGTGGGCACGTTCGGTGTGTGGGGTTTTCGATCAGGCGAGGTGGTGGGTTGGGTGTGATGGTGCGCTGTACCTGCTGGCGCAGTTGAGTGATGAATGTCGGGTGAATGTTCTCGCTCGGGTAGATGTGCAGCAGTTCGTGTACTGCGTCGTGATTGGTGTCCGAAGGGTCATTGGATTCCTGTGCCAGGTTCCGATCGTGTCTGTTGCGGGTTCGATGTCGGCGTTGTCTGCCACGGTTGAAGAATGGCTGCATGGCGTAGCCCGGTATCGGCACATGTTGACCTTGAGGGTGTGGTCAGTTTCGGCGTCAGGCTTTCGTGCGGGGTGTAGGCGGGTTGTTTGACCCGGAATGTGTCATGGTCTGTATGGGAGTGTCAAGAGGGTTCGACCGTGAACGTATCGGCGACGTTGTTGTATCCACAGGGCCGGGGACCTCATCCAAAAACAACGCGAAAAGTTCGACCGTGAACGTATCGGCGACGTTGTTGTATCGCTATGAAGCGCATGGATGTCCGCGCCGTACCGACCGTTTCGGGCAGCGCGTGACCGGGGTCTGTGGCGGTAGGCGGATTGTTGGTGGGTGCTGGTGTGGCGGGTGTGGCTGCTGCGTGTAGTCGGGGCATGTGGCTGTGTGTGGATTGTGTACACCGGGAGACCTCTGGTGGCGTCGGGTTACCGATGCTGTGATGGTCGTGCTGCGGGTGTGACGGTCATGGCCCGTGGGGTGTCCACGACTGCGGCCAGGTCGGTGTCCCAGCCGGGGAACCCTGCCTCGATCAGCAACAGCGCCTGTGCCCGTTCCGGTTCAGTGAGTGTGGTTGTGTAGCGGTGTAGGCAGTGGGTGCGCCCGATGGTGGTAGCAGCGTGGGAAACGGACGGGTCGGGGTCGGAGGCCAGTGCCCGCACAACCTGAGTGGGGGTGGTCGGGTTGCCGGCCACCCGCCAGCGCACGTCGGGGTCGGGGTCGCCTGCCAGGAAGGTCAGGGTGTCGGTGGGGGTGCTCGGGTGTCTGGCTGTGCGCATTCGGGTCCTGAGGTACGTCGTGGGGGTCATGGCTGGTGACTGTGTCCGCGTCTACTGGAT
>Ga0206107_1000271_pt1 | contig 28332 bp, 24 predicted proteins | sample 2B0metagenome_FD_148652 | JGI IMG/M metagenome (GOLD analysis project Ga0206107, IMG submission 148652) | Enriched microbial communities from leaf-cutter ant dump, University of Wisconsin, Madison, United States - 2B0 | ecosystem: Environmental > Terrestrial > Nest > Insects nest > Nest dump...
ATGCCTTACAATCCACCCACCGATTACCTGTTTCTTGATGAAAAAAGAAAGCTCGGCTTAGTGAAACGTATCCGAAAACAAATTGATAAATTTGCTCTGACTAATGAAGATTTAGGACTGGCAACAAAGTCATTATAAACGATAATTAAAAACGTTAGTCAGAATGTAACGTACAACCCTTAACAAATTAAACTATAGAAAAATAAGTAAACTTGACAAATAATGAAAAAGTCGCTCTTAATAACTTTTGCTCTTGTAACAACTTTTTGTCTTGGTTTTGCATTTAAGACAGTAACCACAACAAACAACAATGAAAATATGAAGCGAGTAACAGGAATTGGAGGCGTTTTCTTTAAAAGCAAAGACCCAAAGAAAATCACAGAATGGTATCAAAAACATCTTGGATTAAAAACAAATCCATACGGTGCAACTTTTGAATGGTACGAAAGTCCGGACAGCACCACAAAAGCTCAAACGCAGTGGACACCTTTTGCTGAAGATTCAAAATATTTTGAAAAGGACTTTATGATAAATTACCGAGTTGAAAGATTGAAAAATCTTGTTGAAGTGCTTAAAAAAGAAGGAGTAACCATTGTTGACAGTATTGAAACGTATGACTACGGTAAGTTTGTTCATATACTTGACATTGAAGGGAACAAAGTGCAACTTTGGGAGCCTATTAACTGAAAATCTAATTAGACGAGAGAATCAATGTCGAACTACAAGTAATCTTTGTAATGAAAACAATTCTAAACGATTATAAATTAGGGACGAAGAACCTTAGTAATTCAAAAATATTTTGTAACTATATTGCCCAACCTCTATCCTCAAAAGACCTATTGAAAGTAGAAAGTGAATTTGGACAGGTACTACCAGAAGATCTCAAGCAATTTTATAATTTGTGCAACGGTGTCCGTTTATCTTGGCGAAAAAATACGTCTAAACCAATGTATGAAACCGATATTTCAAAAGCAGGATGTCCTTTTCCTTTTATGTGGCCTGCCGAACATTATTGGCAACTGGACGGTGTCATTAATATTCCTGATTTACAGACCTTGTTGTTTCAAAATTACCCAAATTTTATGTGGTTTGACTTTGAAAAAAACTATGAAAACACATTTAATGGTAAGGTTTTTAACGGACAAGAATTTAAAAAAACCTTACGTCCTTTTGATGTTTTTGATAAATATTATACCGCTGCCCTTTATATTTCATCGAATGGAACATACGTGTTATTAGGAGATGACCATAATGCTAGTTTCCTTAATTTCAAACCACTATCTTTGAATGTGTACCTTGAAAATATCTTACGAAACTTTGGAGAAATCGCTTCTCGTTTGGATCATTTCGAAAGATTAAACTAACCTTTTATTTGAAATTCAATTCGACTGTCCGAACCGTTAACATCAACTTTGCAAGAGAGTAGGTTAAGTGCTTCGCCTGTAAGTTTTTCATAAATTTGATCATTCGGCTTCATATCAAAGGTAGTACTAAAAATCCGCTCCCTCGCAAAGTCCCGAAACGTAACCGATAATTTTAGCAGATCTCACAGTATGACAAAGAAGACAATAATTTTAATCGGATTTATTTTACTAAAATTCCTGCTGCAATACATTTTATTAAGTTCAGACTACGAATTGCAAAGAGACGAATATTTACACCTTGACCAGGCACATCATTTGGCTTGGGGGTTTCAGTCTGTACCACCATTTACTTCTTGGATTTCCTATTTAATCTATTTGCTTGGAAACTCTGTTTTTTGGATTAAGTTTTTTCCTGCATTATTTGGGGCTTCGACAATTTTTGTGGTTTGGAAAGCGATTAAAGAATTGAATGGTAACTTATTTGCTCATATTTTAGGGACAACTTGTGTTTTATTTTCAGCACTTTTAAGATTGAACACTTTGTATCAACCAAACTCTTTTGACGTTTTAAGTTGGACAATTTTTAATTTTATTCTAATCAAGTATTTTAAAACTGAAAATAATAAATGGCTTTATATTGGTGCTTTCGTATTTGCTTTTGGCTTTCTCAATAAGTATAATATTGTGTTTCTCATTCTTGGCCTTCTGCCTTCTCTTTTATTAACAGAACAAAGAAAGATATTTGCAAAAAAAGAACTCTACTTTTCTCTTTTACTTGGAATTGTGATTATTCTGCCAAATCTTATATGGCAATTCAAAAACAACTTTCCTATTATCCATCATTTAAAAGAATTATCAGATACGCAATTAGTTAACATAAATAGGTTAGACTTTTTAAAGTCGCAAATCTTCTATTTTGTTGGTTCGTTCTTTGTCATTATTTCAGCTTTGTATGCACTCATATTTTACAAGCCATTTTTAAAGTACAAACCTTTTTTATGGACAATTGTTTTCACTTTAATAGTATTCACATATTTTAAAGCAAAAGATTATTATGCAATCGGGCTTTACCCAATCTACATTTCGTTTGGTTCAGCATTTTTAGCAGACAAAATAAAACAAGGTTGGAAAATTTATTTACAACCTGTATTAATTGCAATTCCAATTCTATTTTTTGTTCTTATGTACAACTTTGCTTTTCCGAACAAAAGTCCTGAATACATCATAAAGCACCGGCAGACTTATCAAAAGTTTGGTATGCTCCATTGGGAAGATGGCAAAGACCACGAACTACCACAAGATTTTGCAGATATGATAGGTTGGAAAGAGTTGGCTCAGAAAGTTGACAGCACATTTTCCAAAATCCCTAACAAAGAAGCGACACTCATTCTCTGTGACAACTATGGTCAAGCAGGAGCAATTAATTATTACACGAAACAAAAACTGAAAGCAGTTTCATTTAATGCAGACTATATTGATTGGGTTGACTTGACAAAAAAATATGAGAACTTAATTAGAGTTAAACAAGAATGGGAAGTAGTCAATGAACTCAATGATACTTCACCGTATTTTCACAATTCATCGGTTGCAGGTTCTATAACAAACAAATATTCAAGAGAATTCGGAACTACAATATTTTTGTTTGAAGGTGCAAATATTGACATAAATAAACGAATTAAAGATGAGATTGAGGAGAAGAAAAACTACCGCTAACAAAGGGTTTGTAGAAATACGGGCAAACGGGCTTCATTTCAACTTTTGTACTTCTATTTAACTTCAGTTATGGGTTGACCGATTCTTGCGAGGGTAATGTCAGTTACTGCGAACACTTTTCGAAATTTACACAGGCACTTTTTCAAACTAGAAATTCCTCATACCTTCGGTTTCAGTACCAGTATTCGGAATACTATGTCTGTACTGCTACAAGCCAGGGACAACACACTACAACAGCGGTTACTTCAAAGACATGGACGGACATTTGTTTGAAGTTACTTCAATCCATTATGGGAACTTGACGAAAATGATAACGTAAAACTGTAATGACAGCAACACAAACCATAAAAGCATTAACAATAATTCCGGGTGTTGGAATATCTATTGCAACAGATTTATACAACATCGGCATTAGACACATTGACGACTTAAAAGGCAAAGACCCAGAAGTTCTTTACGACAATTTAAACCATTTTGCAGGTTGCGTTCAAGACAGGTGTTTACTTTATGTTTTTAAGTGTGCAGTGTATTTTGCGGAAACACCGACAGACAAACAAGACAGCGAAAAACTAAAATGGTGGAATTGGAAAGATAAAAAATAACTGCCACTTACATCCGTTTAGCAATAGTAGGGTTAACGTGCAATATTGAACTTTTGTGCTTCTGTCAACTATTGTACATTAGCTGAACGGAGGCACTTCAATTGCCCAACAATCGTAAAGCCGACAACTGTTTTTAGCAAATCGTGTACGACAGTACAAACATTAAACGACAGTACAAAATGAACAGAGTTGCCAACGCTTCACAAAATTAAAACGAGGTGCAAACCGTCAAACAAAGCCCACGCTATTGCATCACATTAAATTTCACCCAACCACATCCAAGCCCAGCCACCACACTACAAACTTAAAAAACGCACTGAAAATCAAGCATTTTAGTCTATTCTGTTTTTTAATCATTTGTTTAAATTACTTGTTTAATTGAAATGTTTATTTCTATATTTGTTGCCGAAACGAATTTTAATGCAGAATGACGAAAAGTAAAGAAGTAAAAAAATTAGACACCACAACGGAAGAAAAGATAAAAGTAGCTGCCAGAATAGTGTTTTATAAAAAGGGATATGCTGCTACACGTACAAGGGATATTGCTGAGGAAGCGGGTATCAACCTTGCTTTACTCAATTATTATTTCCGCAGTAAAGAAAAGTTGTTTGATATGATAATGCTTGAAACAGTTACCAATTTTATGAAAACTATGGTAACCATATTGAACGATAAGAAAAGCACCTTAAAAAAGAAAGTTGAGCTGGTTGCTTGTCATTATATAAACTTTATTAGCAAAGAACCAAACATCCCAATGTTTATGTTGAGTGAGTTGCGTAACAATGCAGGTAGATTATTAGAAAATCTACCTATTAAACAATTGATAATGAACTCTACGTTTTTTAAACAACATAAAGAAGCTGTTACAAAGGGGAAAATAACAGAACCTAATCCTTTACACTTTTTAATGAACTTGTTGGGCTTGATAGTATTCCCTTTTATCGCACAACCCTTGTTACAAGGAGTTAGCGGAACAAGTGATAAACAATTTAACCAACTAATGCAAGAGCGTAAAACCCTTATTCCTGTTTGGATTAAAGCAATAATGAAAGCGAAGTAATATTTTTTTGTAATTAATTTAATCAAATGATTGAACCCATATTTTAAATAATATGATTAAAGAAATAAATAAACAAAAATCAAAATGGCTCATTGGCGTATTGCTGATGTGCAGCCATTTGGCAGTGGCACAGCAAAACAATTCATTAACCCTCGACAACTGTCTTGAAATGTCAAAACAGAATTACCCTTTAATAAAGCAATACACGCTGATAGAAAAGACAAAGGAATATTCTATTGACAATGCACAAAAAGGGTATCTGCCTCAATTCAATGTAGCAGGACAGACAACCTATCAATCCGCAGTTACAGCCGTGCCAATCTCATTGCCAAATATGAACGTTCCAACTCTTTCCAAAGACCAATACAGGCTATATGGCGAAGTGACGCAGTCTATTACAGACCTATTTACCGTAAAAGACCAAGAGGAATATATCAATGCTAATGCTGAAATTGAAACACAGAAAATCGAAGTAGAGTTGTACAAGCTAAGAGAACGTATTAACAACCTCTTTTTCGGAATACTCTTAATTGATGCACAAATTCAGCAAACCGAATTGCTTAAAAAGGACATACAAATCGGTATTGAAAAAATCAATGTAGCCATTGCCAATGGAGTAGCTTTAAAAAGTACAGCCGACAACCTCAAAGCCGAATTATTTAAAGCAGACCAAAGAACAATTGAACTTAAAGCCACACGCAGAAGCTATGCAGATATGTTGGCTTTGTTTATCGGAAAGACGATTGATGAAAACACCAATCTTGAAAAACCACAAAGGCAAATGCCTACATACACCATTAACCGACCAGAGCTAAGGTTATTTGACTTACAGAAAAAATCCTTTGACGTACAGGAAAAATTAATTACCGCTAAAAACCTGCCTCGTGTCAGCTTGTTTTTTCAAGGCGGTTTAGGCAAACCTGCATTGAATATGCTCAATCCCGACTTTTCTGGGTATTATATAGGCGGTTTACGTTTGAGTTGGAACATTACAGGCTTATATACTTATAAGAACGAAAAGAATATTCTTGCCAACAATCAAAGTATGATAGATATACAAAGAGAAACTTTTTTGTTTAACACTAATCTCACACTAAAACATCAAAATGCCGATATAACCAAAATGCAGGAATTGATTGAAACCGATAGAAGCATTATAACACTTCGTGAAAGCGTAAAGAATACAACACAAAATCAGCTTACCTATGGTACGGCAACTACAAACGATTATCTCATTGCGGTAAATGCAGAAGACCAAGCAAAGCAAAGTTTGATTTTACACGAAATACAGCTTTTAATGACCGAATATAACGCTCAAACAACAGCAGGAAATTAGTAACAATAAATAAGTAGAATAATGTATAAAATAAAATCAATCGCAGTAGTGGCAAGCATCGCAACATTGCTCACAGCCTGCAACAACAAACATGTTTCTTATGATGCTTCGGGATGTTTTGAAGCAGAGGAAACCATTATTTCATCGGAAGCCACAGGCATAATTAAAAGGCTTGAAATTGAAGAGGGACAAACATTGGAAGCAGGTCAGAATATCGGCTACATCGACAGTTTGCAATTGTATTTGAAGAAAAAACAGTTAGAAGCACAGGTCATTGCCATTTTAGGGAAAAAGCCCAACATTTCGGTTCAGCTATCTGCATTGCAAGAGCAATTGAAAACTGCCGAAAAGGAAAAAACAAGAGTAGCCAATTTGGTAAAAGGTGATGCAGCGACACCCAAGCAATTAGACGACATCAACGCACAAATTGAAGTGCTGAAAAGACAAATAGAAGCACAGCAATCAACACTAAGCATTTCAAGCGAGGGATTGGGAAAAGATGTTGTACCGTTGCAAGTTCAGATTGAGCAATTGAATGATCAGATTGCAAAATGTAACATCATCAACCCGACCAATGGAACGGTGCTTGCCAAATATGCCGAAACCAACGAAATGACGGCAACAGGAAAACCACTTTACAAAATTGCCGATTTATCAAACATTATTTTAAGGGCTTACATCACAGGCAACCAACTACCACAGGTTAAGCTAAACCAACAAGTAAAAGTGCTTACCGATGACGGTAAAAGCGGTTACAAAGAAACAACTGGCAAAATAGTTTGGATAAATGACAAAGCAGAATTTACGCCTAAAACCATTCAGACCAAAGACGAGCGGGCAAATATGGTGTATGCAATCAAAGTGAAAGTAAAGAATGACGGTGCTTACAAAGTAGGTATGTATGGCGAAATAAAATTTTAGTGATATGGCAGAGGTTGTATTAAATAACATTATAAAGGCCTACAATAAAGGCGAAGTAAAAGCGGTAAACGATGTTTCTTTTTCAGTAAACAAAGGCGAATTATTTGGCTTGATTGGAGCAGACGGAGCAGGAAAAACAAGCATTTTCCGCATACTCACAACCTTGTTAGTACCCGATAGTGGCACAGCTTCCGTAAATGGTTTTGATGTAGTGAAAGACTATAAATCCATTCGTAAAAATGTGGGCTATATGCCGGGCAAATTCTCACTCTATCAAGATTTAACCATAGAGGAAAACCTCAACTTTTTTGCAACAGTATTTAATACAACCGTAGCAAAGAATTACGATTTGGTAAAAGATATTTATGTACAGTTAGAGCCGTTTAAAAACCGCAGGGCAGGAAAATTATCGGGCGGTATGAAACAAAAATTAGCCTTGTGTTGTGCTTTAATTCATCGTCCTACGGTACTGTTTTTAGACGAGCCGACCACAGGCGTAGATGTAGTTTCAAGAAAAGAATTTTGGGAAATGCTGAAAGGATTAAAACAGCAAGGCATTACCATTTTGGTTTCTACGCCTTATATGGACGAAGCCACACTTTGCGAACGTATTGCGTTGATACAGAACGGCAGCATTATGACGATTGAAACACCTGATAATATCATAAAACAATTTCCCGATAAACTATGTGCAGTAAAAGCAGATAATATGAGCAAGTTGCAGAATACTTTGCGAAACAATCCACAAATAAAAAGCTGTTTTTCTTTTGGCGACTTTCATCACATTACATTTCAAAATGACAATGAACATCAACAAAACGAACTTTTAAAAACATTACAGGAAGCCAATTTTCAAGACATCGAAATAAAACATATCACACCAAGTATTGAAGATTGCTTTATAAATCTGATGAACTATTATGACGAACGAAGTTGTAATAAAAACAGACAAGCTAACCAAGCGTTTTGGTGATTTCATCGCTACAAACGAAGTTACGTTTGAAGTATATGCAGGAGAAATATTTGGCTTCTTAGGTGCGAATGGTGCAGGTAAAACAACCGCAATGAAAATGCTTTGCGGACTTTCTACACCATCATCGGGTAATGCCACCATTGCAGGTTTTGATATTTACAAGCAGACCGAACAAATTAAAAAGCATATCGGTTATATGAGCCAAAAATTTTCATTGTATGAAGATTTAACGGTATTAGAAAACATACAATTCTTTGGCGGTATCTATGGCTTATCCGATAAGCAGTTAAAAGAAAAAAGCAATGAACTGATTGAAACATTGGGATTGAAAAGCGAAGCGAAAAAATTAGTGGGTTCATTGCCTTTGGGTTGGAAACAGAAATTAGCCTTTTCGGTAGCCGTATTACACGAACCCCAAATTGTGTTTTTGGATGAACCCACAGGAGGAGTTGACCCTGTTACAAGACGGCAATTTTGGGATTTGATTTACCAGGCTGCGGACAAAGGCATTACCATTTTTGTAACTACACACTATATGGACGAAGCCGAATATTGCAACCGTGTTTCAATAATGGTGGACGGAGTAATAGAAGCATTAGACACACCTGCCAACTTAAAACAACAATTTTCCGCAACCTCAATGGACGAAGTATTTTATGAGTTAGCAAGAGGAGCTAAAAGAAGTGAGTAATGAACAATAGACAGTTGACAATGGAGAATGGTTTTTAGAAAATAGGCTACTAAAACGTTTTCTGTTGAAGGAGTTAATTATCAATTAAATAAATGAAACAGTTTTTATCATTTGTAAGAAAAGAGCTTTATCATGTTTTCCGTGATAGCAAAACCTTATTGATGCTATTTGGTTTGCCAATCGTTTTAATTGTGCTTTTTGGTTTTGCCGTGACGAACGAAATCAAAAATGCTAAAATTATTGTGTGCGATTATGCCAAAGACCCTGCATCACAGGAAATCATCAATAAGCTGACAGTAAATACAACTTTTAATCTCGAAAAAACATTGCTAAACCATTCGCAGATAGAGGAAGCATTTAAAAAAGAGGACATCAAATTAGCAATCGTTTTTCCAGCCAATTTCAATAAAGACCTATTACACTTAAATAAAGCACAAGTGCAAATTATTGCAGATGCTTCCGACCCAAACACCGCCAGCACATTAACAAATTATGCAATGGCTGTAATAATGGATTATCAAATGGATTTAATGCAAAACAGCAATTTACCTTACCGCATAACACCCGAAATAAGAATGTTGTACAATCCCGAACTAAAAGGAGCAACCAACTTTGTGCCGGGCATTATGGCGTTGGTTTTGCTTTTGGTTTGTGTGCTGATGACCGCAGTTTCCATAGTAAAAGAAAAAGAAATGGGCACAATGGAAATTCTGTTGGTTTCGCCTTTCAATCCACTTTTGGTTATCATTTCAAAAGCACTTCCCTTTTTACTTTTATCGTTTGTCAATCTTGTCGTAATTCTTACACTAAGCGTTACCTTGTTAGATATGCCTATAAATGGCAGTCTTTTGCTATTAGTTGCAGAAAGCACCTTGCTAATTATTTGTGCTTTGTCGTTGGGCTTGCTTATTTCAAACAATACACATTCTCAACAAACGGCAATGCTTTTGGCAATGATGGGAATGATGTTACCTACAATATTATTTACAGGCTTTATGTTTCCCTTAGAGAATATGCCTGTTGCATTACAAATATTAGCAAATATTTTTCCGTCAAAATGGTATTACATCATTGTAAAATCAATAATGATAAAAGGCTTGGGATTTTCCGCTATTTGGAAAGAAACGTTAATCCTTTTAGGCACTACAATCCTATTGTTGGTATTAAGCCTTAAAACATTTAAAAAGAGATTAGAATGAGAACTCTCAAATTTTTATTACAAAAAGAGTTTAAGCAGATATTCCGTAACAAAGCCTTGCTGCCAATGATTTTGGTAGCGCCTATTATGCAGTTGCTTATAATGCCATTGGCAGCCGATTACGAAGTAAAGAACATCAACATTTCCATAGTTGACCACGACCATACAACCTATTCACAACAACTGATTTCAAAAATTACCGCATCAGGATATTTTCAGTTGGTGGACTATGGCAATTCCTATCAAAGTGCATTTAATCAAATTGAAAAAGATAAATCCGATTTGATTTTAGAAATACCGCAGGGCTTTGAAAAAAACTTAGTGCGTGAAAGTAATGAAAAGCTATTTATTGCCGTTAATGCAATTAATGGTGTAAAAGCAGGTTTGGGCGGAAATTATCTTAGTCAGATTATTGCATCGTATAACAACGATATTCGTTTAAAGTGGGTACAACCGCAAAAATACAATGCTGTTCCTACAATAGAAGTAACATCTTCCTATTGGTTCAATCCGTTTTTGAATTACCGATTTTTTATAGTACCGGGCATATTGGTTGCATTGGTAACAATGATCGGTTCATATATGTGTGCCTTAAATATTGTAAAAGAAAAAGAAGTAGGTACAATAGAGCAAATCAATGTAACACCAATTAAAAAATATCATTTTATTTTAGGCAAACTCATTCCGTTTTGGGTAATCGGAATGGTTATGTTTAGTCTTGGGTTGCTCGTTGTAGCTCGTTTGATTTATGGCATTGTTCCTTTCGGAAGTTTATGGGTGTTGTATGCTTTCTTAGGGATATTTTTGATTGCAATATTGGGCTTAGGCTTGCTCATTTCCACATTTGCCGAAACACAACAACAGGCAATGTCGGTAGCGTTTTTCTTCATTATGATTTTTATGCTGATGAGTGGGCTTTTCACTTCACTTGACGGAATGCCAAAGTGGGCTTACATCATAGCAAAATGCAATCCTGTAACCTATTTCATAGAAGTAGTGCGAATGATAATTTTAAAAGGAAGTGGCTTTGCCGACATCAAAAATCACTTTCTGATAATGATAGGGTTTGCAGGCTTACTGAATGGATTAGCAATTTGGAATTATAAGAAAACAACTTAAAACAATTCCGAGCTATTTGCCCACGCTTTGGGTTGCACATTTGTATTTTCCCAACCGTACACAGCCAAACAAAAAATGCAAAAAAACTACCAAGCAACCGCACCACAACAGCCCGACAGACAAAGTAACGACTGAAAACGGGGCAGCTGATAACAAGGGTTTTGCAATAGAGCGGGCGAAGTACTTCGTTTGATGCTTTTTGTTATATTTGAACTTTCGGCTCCGTATCAAGTTCAGTGCTAAAAATACTGCCCGAACGCAAAGCTGCAAAACGTATGCCACAATTATAACGCATAAATAAAACCCTGACGACAAAAAATGACACCATTACAATTACATAAAGGCAACATCATTGACATTTTTTCAGTGAACACCGAAACTGAAATTGCTGTTCCGTTTGTGGATTATGGAATTAGTGCAGGTTTCCCTTCGCCAGCGTTAGATTTTATTGACCAAACTATTGACTTTAACAAACACCTCATCAAACATCGTTCGGCTACGTTTTGCGGGAGAGTAAAAGGAGTTTCGCTCAAAAACATAGGAATTGATAATGGTGATTTGATGATAATTGACCGAAGTATAGAACCTACAAACGGCAAAATCGCCATTTGTTATATTGACGGCCAATTCACCGCCAAACGCATTAAGAAAGATAAAAATGTTATTTGGCTCATTCCTGAAAACGAAAATTATGAACCTATTCGAGTAACTGAAGAAAATGATTTTTTAATTTGGGGTATCGTTACTCACATTATCAAAGATTTATAGAAAATGTTTGCGCTAATTGATTGTAATAACTTTTACGCCTCGTGCGAACGGGTTTTCCGACCCGATTTAAACAAAAAGCCTGTTGTTGTGCTGTCAAATAATGATGGTTGCGTTATAGCGCGAAGCAACGAAGCTAAAGAAGTTGGAATTCCAATGGGAGCGCCTGCGTTTAAATACGAAAAACTTTTTCAACAACATAATGTAAATGTTTTTTCTGCAAATTTTGCATTGTATGGCGACATGAGTAACAGAGTAATGACAATACTTTCTGACTATTCGCCAGAAATGGAGATTTATAGTATTGATGAATGTTTTTTAAAACTAAACGGTTTTGACAAGTATTTCAACTTACAAAATTATGGCGAAGAAATACGAAACAAAGTAACAAAGTGGACAGGGATACCAATTAGCGTTGGCATTGCAGCAACAAAAACACTTTCAAAATTAGCTAACCGGATTGCAAAAAAGTTTCCTGAAAAAACAAAAGGTGTTTACATAATTGACAGTGAAAGAAAGCGAATAAAAGCCTTAAAATGGCTGAAAATTGAAGACGTTTGGGGTATTGGCAAACAACACTCCAAACGCTTAAATGCTAAAAATGTTTTTACGGCTTACGACTTCGTACTGCTTTCTGACGAGTGGGTAAAAAGTAATTTAACTGTTGTTGGACTCCGTTTAAAACGAGATTTACAGGGTATTCCAACACTTGACCTTGAAGAAGCACAACCGAAAAAAAATATTGCAACAACAAGAAGTTTTGAATGCAATTACACAAAATTTGAACAACTTAATGAGCGTATTTCAACTTTTGCAAGTTTGTGTGCTGAAAAATTACGTAAACAAAAATCCTGCTGCAATTCTTTAATGGTCTTTATCCACACCAATGGAAACCGAAAAGATTTACCGCAATACAGCCGAAATATTGTTATTCAACTTCCTTTTGCAACAAATTCAGGTATTGAATTAGCAAATTTTGCAACACAAGCCCTGAAACAGATTTTTAAAGACGGTTATGCTTACAAAAAAGCTGGTGTTATTGTGCAAGATTTTACGCCCGAAGAAATTACGCAAACTACACTTTTTGAAAGCCGAAACGAACGGCATATTCCGCTTATGAAAGTAGTTGATAAAATGAATTTGCAATTTGGGCAACAGAAAATTCGCCTTGCATCACAAGACCAAAAGCGTGTTTGGAAAATGAAACAAGAAAAGTTGTCGCCGCGCTATACAACCAAACTAAGCGATATAATAACAATTAAAGTGTAACAATGTGCTTCCATTCCAAGCAATCAAAATCAGCACAAGAATTAAAACATCGCTTTAAAGCAGGTTTTAAAGATGAAGCATTGTTTCAGCCAACCATTTACAATGCTTTTAAATTTCCTAAAACTCCAATTATTACAAATAAACAGGCAAACGAAATACAGCTTTTCGGTTGGGGGCTAATTCCTTTTTGGGCAAAAGATGACACTATCAAGAAAAACACACTTAACGCAAAAATTGAAACAATTCACGAAAAACCCAGTTTTAGGAATATAGTAAACAATCGTTGTTTAGTCCTCTCAGACGGTTTCTATGAATGGAAATGGCTAGACGAAAAGGGCCGGCAAAAACAAAAATACGAATTGATATTGCCAGACAATAAATTATTTGCATTTGCGGGACTATGGAGTGAGTGGGTTGATAAATCAACAGGCGAAATTGTATATACATATACCATTTTAACTACCAAAGCAAACGAACTGATGAGCGAAATTCACAACACAAAAAGGCGTATGCCAATAATAGTTTCTGCTGGCAACGAACTAAATTGGTTAAACGGACACGAATTGACAATGCAAAACGACCAACTTATAGCAATTAAAATATAAAAAATGTGGTTAACAAAAGTATTGTCAATTGCGAAATTGTACGATGAAGTAATCAGCAACCGTAATTCAACTGTACTGTGATTTAGACTTGACGAATAAAACCAAACTTTAGTACAAAAAATTTAACTTTAGCAAAAAGCCGGGCTACAGTACCAGGCGAACGGATTTCAAATTCCCCACTATCTGCAATACCTGGCACGTTATCTGTCAGCCAAAACGCTCCCCTATGAAACAAACGACGTTTATAAAACACAAGTAAAAAGTATGACATTAACAATTAGTATCATTGCGATTGCATTGTTAGTGGCTTTTATTGTTTACCGACAATCGTTAGAAAAGAAAAAATATCACGACAGCACTTACCTGTCGAACTTACATCAAATCACCTTATTTTTTGACACTATTCAAGCGTTAGACGACTACGTTACCTGGGTACATCGTGACCAAATAAAATCAACATATTCATCAGTCGGAAAATACTTTAAAAACAAAACCTACTTCTACAAAAAAGAAGAAACTGTCAAACAATTCAATGAAGTTTTCAACGATTTCGACAATTACATTTCCCAATACAATCAAAACTATGTCCGTACTCAAAAAGAAAAACTCAATGAATATTTTGATAATGTTGAGGGTAAAAAATTAGACGACCAACAGCGAACCGCACTTATAACAGACGAATATTCAAACCTAATCATTGCAGGTGCAGGTTCGGGAAAAACATTGACTATAATCGGGAAAGTGAAATATCTGATTGAACAGAAAAATGTTAACCCCGAAAATATTTTACTTTTATCGTTCACTAAAAAAACAGTTGATGAACTCAACGAACGACTAAAAAACATTGGACTTGCTTCAAAAGCAACGACATTTCATAAACTTGGATATGATACCATAAAACAAAATCTGGAAAATGTTCCAGCATTGACCAATGAAAACACATTAAGCAATGTTGTCAAAGAATATTTAGAAAAGGAAATTTTCAACAATTCAGAAGCGCTAGAAGCATACATTGTTTACGTTGCGTGTTATATGAATATTCCCGAAGAACACGAAATTTTCGGTTCGCTTGGTGAAAAATTAGACACCGAAAAAGGTATAGATTTCCAGACTTTAAAATCTAAATGTGAACCTGAACTAAATAAAGTTGCCATAGCAAAACTTGACACTATTCAGGGAGAAAAAGTAAAAAGTGTTGAAGAATTGACCATTGCTAACTTTTTGTATTTAAACGGAATTGAATACGAATATGAAAAAGCGTATCCGTTTGGCGATACCGTTTATCGTCCCGATTTTTATTTAAAAGATTACGACATTTATTTAGAGCATTTTGGAGTTGATGAAAACAACAGAGCCAAATGGTTAACGCCATTTAATGAACAAAAATACGTTGCTGAAATGGAGCTAAAACGTGATGCTCATAAAACGCATAACACCAAACTTTTAGAAACCTATTCGTATTACAACAGAGACCATATTTTGCTCGACAAACTACGGGAAATGTTGGAAAACGAAAATGTAATTTTTAAGCCAAGAGATACAAAAAGCATCTACACAAAAGTTGCCGAAAACGACAAGAATTTTGGGAAAGAAATTATAAATCTCATCATAACTTTTGTTAATCTTTCCAAGTCAAGACAATTAGATTATCAAGCCATAACAGACTTATTTTCCAACAGAAAGAATGCCATAAACAGTTATATGCTTGAAAGACAAAATTTCTTTTTAAAATTTGCTTTGCCAATCCTCAAAAAGTACGATAACACGCTACAAGAGAAAAACGAAATTGACTTTAACGATATGATTAATCTGGCAACTGACATCGTTAAAACAAACAAACCCAAATACACTTATCAGCATATTATCATTGACGAATACCAAGACATTTCATATTCTCGTTTCAACCTAATCAAACAAATTCGTCAATTATCAGGAGCAAGACTAATTTGCGTTGGAGATGATTGGCAGTCTATTTATCGGTTTGCAGGTAGCGACATTTCGCTGTTTAGTAATTTTGAAAAATATGTTGGTAAATACGAACAGTTGTTTATCGAACAAACCTATAGGAATTCGCAATCGCTTATTGACATCACTTCAAAATACATTCAGAAAAACACAAAACAAATATCCAAAAATCCGAAGTCCAAAAAAGAACCTTTGGAAAACCCGATTAAGTTCGTTTATTATTCTCAAGACAATGCAGAAGACATTTTCATCAATGAAATTCAGACACTAATAGACAAAAACGGGAACAAACCAATTTTGGTTTTGGGTCGACATAGTTTTGACATCAATGAATTTATCAAACTCACACCAAACAGCAAAATCAAGTATTACGAGAGAACCGACAAATTGGAAGTAAAAGGTTTTGAAGACATTGAACTCAAATACATTACGGTTCATAAATCAAAAGGATTAGAAGCTGATAATGTAATCATTCTAAATCTGAAAAATCATTTACTCGGTTTCCCTAACAAAATGACAGACGACCCAATGATATCATTACTATTAAGCGATGATGAAGAATATCGTTTTGCAGAAGAGCGAAGATTATTTTATGTGGCATTGACAAGAACTAAAAACGAAGTTGTATTGCTTATTCCAACAGACATATCTCTATTTGCCGAAGAATTAGCAACAGACAACGATTTTTTGCTAACTGCAAACAACGAAATATTAAGCAAAATAAATTGTCCGTATTGCCAAACAGGACATCTTGTAATTAGACAAAATTCAGTAAAACACAATCAGTTTTTAGGTTGTTCGCATTTCCCAAGTTGCAATCAGACATTTAACAACATAGAAATTTTAGAAAACACAATACTTTGTCCGAGTTGCAAAAGTGGTTTTATGATCATGCGTAGCGGACAATACGGAAACTTTTTGGGCTGTACAAACTTTCCGAAATGCAAAAACACGATAAACCTACAAAATGCCCGAACGGATAACAAGGGCTTTGCAAGAGAGCGGGTTAAGTGCTTCGTATGAAACTATATTGTAAATTTAAATATTTGTGTTTCGTATCAAAGGTAGTGCTAAAAATCTGCTCACTCACAAAGCCGCCGGACGCTGTACGTCACCCTCCCCCCCTGCTAACATTTAAACTTCCATGACTTTTCCGACACGCACTCAATCTATTTTTATCACATTGTAAGGCACACAAAACCCCGACACAAACTCAACCATGCAAAGAGCTAAAAATACCCACACATACCCTATCTACCCAAGCTCCAGCTACTTCCTTGCAACAAAGGACTGTCTTTAAACTAAACAAAGCTCATATTACTATTATAATAAAGTTATCAATAACTTTATTATATGAACACAATACCAGTCAGAAAAATTACATCTACCCAGCCGCAGCAAAAAAGCACCGGACAATTTAGTATTCGTTCACTTCAACAAATACTTAACGGGAAAGACCTGGTTCACAACCTTCATAAACATGATTTCTACTTTGTCCTTTTAGTAATGGAAGGAAAGGGCATTCATGAAATTGATTTTATACAATACCCGGTACACAATCATTCTATTTTTATACTTCGTCCGGGACAGGTACATAAACTTCAATTAAGTGCAAATACTACTGGCTTTATAGTAGAATTTAATTTGTCTTTTTATCAGCCCAAGAACACAATTACAGAACATAGATGGAAAAAAGCTTCAAGCAAAATTTACTGTGAAGTAGGAGCAGCAAGGTTTACAAAACTGCATTCCATCTTAGCCAATGTATTTGATGAATTTACGCTAAAGCAAGACGGTTATATAGAAGCCATACATGCAAACCTTGACATCTTTTTTATAGAATATATCCGACAAAGCCACAATCCGAATAGCAGAGCAAAAACGGAAAGCGGCTACATACAGGAGCGATTTGAAGGATTAACTAACTTATTGGAAGCAAACATTGGCAGTATAAAAAGCGTATCAGAATATGCCGACTTGTTAAACCTTACATCTTATCAGTTAAATGCCATCACAAAGGCATCAGTAGGTAAACCAGTTTCCTTTCTTATTAATGAGCAAATCATACTCGAAGCCAAAAGATATTTACTTGCTACATCAAACCAGATAAAGGATATTGCTGACCTGTTAGGATATGAAGACATCTCTTATTTTATCAGGTTCTTTAAAAAGCATACAGGACAATCACCAGAGGCGTTTAGAAAGAATTTTAAATAAGTCCTATTCAACCTTAAGTTCGTCCTATAAAACAGGCTTTTCATGTAGATACTTTTGCGGTGTAAATTTTTCAATCATCTCAAAAATGTATTTACATTGAAAATATATCATCTCTTATTGATTTTATTTACTGCAACATTCAGCATACTAAATTTACACGCCCAAGATTCAACGGTTAATTATTAATCAAAAACAGTTTCTGTAGAGGAAATGGTTTAAAACAATCGGCAATTCCTGCAATTATTGGTCAACAAAGCTTTTGTGCAAAAGAAAATAATCAGTTTGTTATCAATTTCATCTTACGCCGCCGGTTACAAATACAATTTTAATAACAATGAGTTTCAAAACACAACACTCATTTATCATCACTTACTCAAAGTCAGCAGCAGTAATTCCGGTTAAAGCTTTAATGCTATTGAAGGCTAGATAAACTTTGTGGTATTACAATATATGAATCAAAGTAAAACGATTTCACTGATATATGCCAAGATATTATTTTATCAATAGTAACATGTTTTCCAATTTTTCCTTTATAGAATATAAGCCTTCCATAAATGAAAACTGGTCAGTTTATTCTCGTTTGCAGTTACATTACAATCAAGTTTTGAAAATGGAAATCATTTTAGGGCTATACGTATAGTCGCTTGGGCATGACATATAAATATTGCAGTTTCGGATTGGCTCACAATTTTGACAGATATGGTGCTAATATAAGTACGAAAAACAACTATGGCATTTTCTTAAAGTTATCAATTAAATCCACGAAAGGAAACTTTAAAAATATCCTATTGAACCTTTAAAATGTCCTATCAAACAGGCATTTTATCAAAATATTTTTACAACAGATTTAATAACAGAAAAACAAATAAAATGAATAACAGAAAAAAAATTATAATCGTAGGTGCAACAGGCACAATGGGACAATACCTGACAAGTATATTTGAAAAAGAACATGAAATAATAAAGGTGAGTACAACTGGTGGTGATATACCAACCGACATTACTTCAACACAAGCAATCGAAGAAATGTATAAAAAAGCGGGGAGATTTGATGCCCTAATATCTACAGCAGGTACTACATACGTTGGACCTTGGAAAAACTTAACCAATAAAGAATTTAGGAAAGGTATAGAAGGAAAACTCATGGGACAAATTAATTTAGTTCTTATCGGTCAACACTATATCAATCCGAAAGGTTCTTTTACGTTGATAACTGGTGGGTTGACACATGAACCGCAACGGAATTTTGCCAATGCTTCAGCCGCAAACGGAGCTGTGGAAGGATTTGTAAGAGCAGCAGCTATTGAATTGGAAAATGGAATTCGCATCAATGCTGTAAGCCCTACCGTTATTGAAAATTCACCACAATACTTCTCATTTTTCCCGGGCGAAATACCTACTACGATGAAGCAACTTGAATACGGCTTCCGCAAAAGTGTTTTTGGTGCAAACACAGGACAAATAATAGAACTGAACTAATTACAATAATTCATTTCAAAGTTTAATTATATGAAATCAAAAATGAAACTTATCACATCGTTAAAAATATGGATAGCCATTTATCCGTCAATTACATTGTTTTATTTTTTATTTGGGGAAGCCTTATCAATTTTTCCATTGTATGAAAGAACACTTATCCTCACACTTATTTTAGTTCCCTGGATAGTATTTATATGCTTTCCGTTTGTTGATTGGATTATAAAAAAATGCCTACCAGCCAATAGTAAAAATATAGGGTAACGGAAAATGATATAAAAAGAAACATCATTATCGAGACTTACATTCAAATAAGAAAGTGGAAGTTTATTAGCGTTATTTGCGTTACCGTAAAATAATTGATCAATTAAAACAAATGGCATGAAGGGAAATAAACATTATGATGTAATAATTATCGGAGGAAGTAATTCAGGACTTGCTGCGGCAATGGCATTAGGCAGGGCTTTAAGAAAAGTGCTGATAATTGAAAGTGGAAAACCATGTAACAGACAAAGTCCACACTCACATAATTTTTTAACACAAGATGGAAGAACGCCAAAAGAAATTGCAATACTTGCAAAAGAACAGGTTGCAATGTATAATACAGTTGAATTTTTAAATGGTTTGGCAACAAATGCAACAAAAACCAAAAACTGTTTTAAAATTCAAACATCAACGGGACAAATATTTACTGCTACTAAACTAATTTTTGCAACGGGCATTAAGGACATGATGCCCAACATCAAAGGATTTTCAGAAAGTTGGGGTATTTCTGTTCTACACTGTCCTTACTGCCACGGATACGAAGTAAGAAATGAAGCCACAGGAATTTTAGGAAATGGCGAATATGGATTTGAATTTTCAAAGCTCATTTCAAACTGGACAAAAGATTTGACACTATTCACAAATGGAAAATCAATATTGACAGCCGAACAAACAACAAATCTAGAAAAACATCACATTAAAACAGTAGAAAAAGAGATTACGGAATTGGAACACATCAATGGACAACTTCAAAATATTGTTTTTAAAGACGGTTCAAAACAAAAAGTGAAGGTTGTTTACACACGGCTTCCTTTTGAGCAACATTGCAAGTTACCCGAGCAATTGGGCTGTGAGCTAACAGAAGATGGATATATTAAAATTGATGCTTCCCACAAAACAACTGTAATAGGAATTTACTCATCTGGCGATAACGCATCCCGCATGCGAACAGTTGCAAATGCTGTTTCAATGGGTACTACAACAGGAATAATGTTAAATAAAGAGTTGGTTGAAGAAACCTTTTATAATTAAGAGTATAAACAAATGGACTCACAAATAGCTTACGTTAAAGACCTCGTGTCATTAAAAAAAAGCACAATCCCTTTGCCCGGTAAGACCGCTTTTTGGGCAGGGTTCTTTTACTTACTTACCTTCGTTTCTATACCCACTTTATTTCTGTATCAACCCATATACGAGCCTGACTATTTGTTGAGTAATTCTAACGACAACATAATTGTAATGGGTGGAATATTAGAAATTATTGTTGCCCTGTGCTGTATCATTTCATCTATTATTCTGTTTTCTGTTTTGAAGAAGCAAAATGAAACCCTTGCATTAGGACTTGTGGCAGCCCGTATATTAGAAGCTGCTACTATATTCGTTGGTGTTGCATTCTTATTAGGAGCTATAACGCTGCATCAACAGGGAGGTGGAGAAAGCTCCATTGCTGTAAGCCGTGCATTAGTAGCACTTTACGACCGTGTTTTTGTTTTAGGTCAGGGCTTTATGCCTGCAATAAATGATTTATTGTTAGGTGTATTATTATACAAATTCCGTTTAGCACCTCGTTGGCTATCACTTATTGGCATTATAGGTGCATTCCCTTTATTTGCCAGTTACTTTGCTCTTATGTTTGGTTTAATAGAACGCAAATCACACATAACCGGAGCATCTGCCTTTATGGTTGCATTTTTTGAATTTACATTGGGGATTTACTTTTTAATTAAAGGGATTAAAAAACGTCAGCCCAATAATCTAATTGCTAAATTTGATAATGGAAATACTGAATATTCAAACGCCCCGACTTTTTATTAGGCATCTCAAATTGTCAGACTTATCTGATTTTCACGATTACCGTTCTGATGCATCAGTTACAAAGTATCAGGGTTTTGATGTTATGACTATAGAACAATCCGAAGATTTTATTAAAAACAACTCAACAAAATACTTTGGGAATGCTGGTGAATGGGTGCAGTATGGAATTGAAAGCAAAGAAACAGGAAAATTAATCGGTGATTGTGCAATCAAACTACAACAAGACGACCCGAGAATTGCAGAAATCGGAATTACCATTTCACCATCCGAACAAAGAAGGGGTTTTGCAAAAGAAGTTTTGAAAGGTATTTTGAATTTTTTATTTGAAACAAAAAACATACATCGGGTTGTAGAAATTGTAGATGCTGAAAATATTGCATCCTTAAATTTACTGATTAGTGCCGGATTCCGGCAAGAAGGACATTTCATGGAAAACATATTTTTTAAAGGAAAATGGGGAAGCGAGTATCAGTTTGCCCTGTTGAAAAAGGAATGGTTGCAATTACATAATTATGGTTCTTGAAATTTCAAATTCTGATAATAAAACTTTCATTATGAAAAACGTTGCATACGTTTTGAGCTTTATAACAACGGCATTATTGGCAATCAATAGCTATGGTCAACAATGCGGCAATAGGATTTTAGATAATGAAATTTCGGGTTTTCTAAATATTATTGGCTACAAAGACTGGACGTTGGAGCAATTACGGGAAATGCCAATTGAGCAATTAAAATATCCGCAATTGCCAATTGTGCCTTACCCAAAGGAAGATGTACAAAGGATAAAAATCACAAAGGACAGCATTTCTGTACTGGTATTTAACCCACTGCATAAAAGTAACCTTCCTGTGATTATACATTATCACGGTGGTGGATTTATATCACCATTGGTACCGGGGCTTGAATATTCATTGTGGCAGGATGCAAAGAATTACGGAGCAGTTGTGTTTGCAGTTGACTACAGGGTTGCGCCTGAATACAAATTTCCGGTAGCTGTGAATGATAGCTACGAAAGTTTTAAATGGATATATGAAAATGCAAATCAATTTGGTGGAGATACAAGTAAAGTGGTTCTTATAGGTAATAGTGCAGGTGCAAACCTGGTTGCAGTTATTTCGCAAAAAGCAAAAAAAGATTGTATCAGCAAAAGGATAAAATTGCAAGTATTAAATGGACTTCCTGCTGACCTGCGACCACAGAACATGGAGAGTTCGGTTTCATATCAACAAAATGCTGTCGGCTATTTTCAAACAAAAGCATTGTGTTACTTCGCTGTTGAAACCTATGCCCCGAATCAATTCAATAATCCAGAAGTATCTCCCATTATATCAAACGACTTTTCTGGATTACCACCAACTGTTATCATTAACGCAGAATTTGACCCATTACGGGACGATGGTGTACTATATGCTTCAAAATTGAAAGATGCTGGGGTAAGAGTATGGGAGAAATGTTTTGCGGGACAAATTCACTGTTTGATTGGATTGAGACCTGAATCAAAGCCCTTGAATGAATTTGAGACAATCGTGAAAACTGCCATGAAAGAATCCTTTGAGATACACTAACAGCCAACGCAACAGGGCAGGCACATTTGCAAATCACACAAAAGCCAACCAAACAAAAGAGCCTGTATTGTACCAACGCACAGGCAACACTCTGCGGTAGTACACAGACCCACTTTATAGATGACCAGGGAGAAGGGCGAACGTACAACTTTGGTAACCATCACAGGTTGCGCCGTACTTAAATACTTAACTCATTTTAACAATTCCCGGAGGTCAATTATGTGTTGTGAAATGTCCTTCTTCACTTCCCCCCTTAACACATCGAAACTTTGAAATTAATATCCCATAACCGGTTTGCAAATTGACTATTCGATTTTTACCAGGCAAACATAGCCTGCTCCTCGACACATTTGAACTCCACTCTCCCCTACCATCGCTTAAATTGCATCTTGACAAAATATTTTTCGGACAGGAAACACTATATTTTCACTTTGACAATTATCAAATTTCAGGCAATGACAATAAAAATAAACTGGAGGTTGATGATATCTAGAAAAATGGCAGGCTATGTTTACTTTGACCGCCTTATGCTGTTGTTTTATTTTGTAGCCTGACAAATAAATTAAGCTCCAAGTTCACTTGTGTAGAATGGCATTTTATATTTGCCCATGCTATGTTTTTTACATTTTGGGCAAGAATAATTTATATGCTCGTAAAAGGTATTCGATTTCCAAATTCGGTCAAAAGCAATCAACTGCTTAAAGAACGTTTACAGTGATTTACCTACATTTATTTTTACGTTTTTGTATTTATTTCCAATGTAAAAGGAATATGTATTGAAAAGGGTTTTTACCTGAATGAAAAGCAAATATTGAAGCCGTACATAAATGGGGAATTTATTGGTTTACAATATTCATTTAATAGCATCTTACTGGTATTATAATTGCAGAATTATCCTCTAAATTGGGAATTACTTCCAAAATGATTGGAGGTGATTAGGATTAGTATTTTATTTCACAGGAAGTTGATGATAATCATATTTTTATTTTTTATAACTGGTAACTTTGCAGTGTGAAAAAGGTAATAGCCATATTCTTTCTCTTTTCTTTTCTGAGTGCCAATACGGCATTTGGAGAGGTTTTGAAATTACCTTTGCTTATCCACCATTATATTGATCATGCCCAAGAAGATAACGACCATTCGATTATAGATTTTTTGGTAAAACATTATGGAACGGTCATCAATCACCACCATAACGACAATCATCACGATCACGAAAATCTTCCGTTTAAGACAATTAATACACATTCTGTACAAGTAGTATATTTTCAGCCTTTTTTTATCAAGTTTTCAAGACAAATTGCTGAAAAAGAATTGATGATCCCTGTACTTCAACAACAAAATTATTCTAACGCTTACCTCAACAGCATTTGGCAACCGCCACAAGTTTCTTAGTTTTTTTATTATAGGCAATTAGCAATTAGCAATTAGCAATTAGCAATTAGCAATAGGCAATTAGCAATAGGCAATTAGCAATTAGCAATTAGCAATAGGCAATTAGCAATTAGCAATTAGCAATTAGCAATAGGCAATTAGCAATAGGCAATTAGCAATAGGCAATTAGCAATAGGCAATTAGCAATTAGCGATAGACAATTAGCAATTAGCAATAGGCTAAAAGGATTGCACATTTCCAATTACATATCGCACATTGAATAACTAAGAAATAATTAGAAATGCTAAGTAAAATAATAGCGTTCTCCATAAAGAATAAACTCATCATTGGTCTTTTCCTCTTCGGACTGATTGCCTATGGTGCGTATGAAGTAAAAAAACTCCCGATTGATGCAGTGCCTGACATTACCAACAATCAGGTACAGGTCATTACTGTAGCTCCTGCATTGGGCGCTCCTGATGTAGAACGACTGATTACATTTCCCATCGAACAAGTAAATAATAATATTCCCGGACTGATTGAATTGCGGAGTTTTTCCCGATTTGGTTTATCGGTTGTTACCATCGTATTTGATGATAAAACCGATATTTATTGGGCTAGACAACAAGTAACCGAACGACTGCAACAAGCACAGGAACAAATACCCAAAGGATTTGGAACACCTGTATTGGCACCTGTTACTACCGGATTGGGTGAGATTTATCAATATACGGTTCGTCCTAAAAAAGGCTATGAAAACAAATACAATGCTATGGAACTTCGTACTATTCAGGATTGGATTGTGCGCAGGCAGTTACTCGGAGTGAAAGGTGTAGCCGAAGTGAGTAGTTTTGGCGGTTTGCTGAAACAATATGAAATAGCTGTTGTACCCGAAAAGTTAATGGCTTATGGTATCACCATCAGCGATGTGTTTGATGCCCTTGAAAAAAACAATCAAAACACAGGTGGTTCTTATATTGAAAAAGGCCCGACCATTTTATTTATCCGTAGTGAAGGTTTGGTGGGAACGATGGACGATATAGAAAATATTGTGGTGAAAAATCTTCCTAATGGAATCCCTCTACTCATTCGCGATGTGGGCGAAGTTAGATTAGGCAACGCACCAAGATACGGAGCAATGACTTACAACGGAAGGCAACAGGTTTCAGGTGCAGTCGTAATGATGCTGAAAGGAGCGAATAGCAATGTGGTTATAAAAGATATTAAAGCACAAATTGAAAAAATTCAAAAATCATTGCCAGAAGGTGTGGTGATTGAACCGTTTTTAGACCGAACTAAAATGGTAAACAATGCCATAGGAACGGTTACTAAAAACCTTTTGGAAGGTGCTTTGATAGTCGTTTTTGTATTGGTTTTGTTTTTAGGAAATCTTCGTGCAGGCTTATTGGTGGCATCGGTCATTCCGCTTTCAATGTTGTTTGCTATTATTTTGATGAACACATTTGGAGTGAGTGGCAATCTGATGAGTTTAGGAGCTTTGGATTTTGGTTTGATTGTAGATGGAGCAGTGATTATTGTAGAAGCTGTAATGCATAGTTTTCATAGAAGAATTAAAAGGAGAAATGAGCAATGGGCAATGGGCAAGGAGCAAGGGGCAATGGGCAAGGAGCAATATGCAATGGGCAATGAGCAATATGCAATGGGCAATGAGCAATATGCAATGGGCAATGAGCAATATGCAATGGGCAATGAGCAATATGCAATGGGCAAGGAGCAATATGCAATGGGCAAGGAGCAATATGCAATGGGCAAGGAGCAATATGCAATGGGCAAGGAGCAATATGCAATGGGCAAGGAGCAATATGCAATGGGCAATGAGCAATATGCAATGGGCAATGAGCAATATGCAATGGGCAATAGGCAATATGCAATGGGCAATGAGCAATATGCAATAAGCAATGAGCAATATGCAATAAGCAAAGGAAAATCATTTTTTAATTATTGCAAATTACGCAAGGCTAATTCCAATAAATTACAAATTACTCAAAAGGAAATGGACAGTGAAGTCAAAACATCGGCTTCCCGAATGATGAATAGTGCAGTATTTGGGCAAATTATCATATTGATAGTGTATCTGCCAATTTTCACTTTACAGGGAATTGAGGGCAAGATGTTCAAGCCAATGGCACAAACGGTTGCCTTTGCTTTATTGGGTGCTTTTCTGCTTTCACTTACTTACATTCCAATGATGAGTTCATTGTTTTTAAGTAAAAAGATTTTACACAAAGAAACTTTCTCTGACAAAATGATGAACCGATTGGAGCGGTTTTATCAACGATTTTTAAAAAAAGCATTTCGACATCAAAAAAAGATATTAACTACAGTTATCGGCTTATTTGTAACGGCTTTATTTGTTTTATCCACATTGGGCGGAGAGTTTATACCTTCTCTTCCCGAAGGCGATTTTGCAGTAGAAACAAGAGTTTTGTCGGGAAGTAACCTGAACACATCGGTTGAAGCGGTTTCTAAAGCTTCTAAAATCATTTTGGAAAATTTTCCCGAAGTAGAACAGGTAGTAGGCAAAACCGGGAGCAGTGAAGTGCCAACCGACCCGATGCCTGTGGATGCTTCCGACTTAATGATTATTTTAAAAGACCGAAGCGAATGGACTTCTGCCAAAACGTATCCTGAATTAGAAGCCAAAATGAGCAAAGCATTAGAAGATGTACCGGGAGTGGCTTTCGGTTTCCAATATCCGGTAGCCATGCGATTTAATGAATTAATGACCGGAGCAAGGCAAGATGTTGTATGTAAAATATACGGGGAAAACTTAGACACTCTGGCTTATTATGCAGGTAAATTGGGACAACTGTCTAAGGAAATAGAAGGTACAGAAGCTTTATATGTAGAAGCAGTAACCGGAATGCCACAAATAGTAATTGAATACAATCGTGCTGCAATAGCACAATACGGTTTAAACATCAGCGATATCAATCGTGTTGTCAATACAGCTTTTGCAGGAGAAAGTAGCGGAATGGTATTTGAGAATGAAAGAAGGTTTGATTTAATGGTTCGTCTTTCAGGTAATAATAGAAAAAAATTGGACGATGTACAACAGCTACTGATTGCCACGCCACAAGGCACGCAAATACCATTAAGCACCATTGCAAACGTGGAAATTGTAGAAGGACCAAATCAGATACAAAGAGAAAATTCTCAACGCAGAATTATTGTAGGCTTCAATGTTCGTGGACGTGATATTCAAAGTACTGTAAACGAATTGCAGCAAAAAGTAGCACAACAAATAAAGTTACCGCCCGGATATTTTGTTACCTACGGAGGAGCTTTTGAAAACTTGCAAGCAGCAAAGGATCGGCTGGCTGTTGCAGTACCCATATCATTAGTCCTGATATTTCTGTTGCTTTACTTTGCCTTTGGATCTGTTAAACAAGGATTACTCATTTACACAGCCATTCCGCTATCTGCAATAGGTGGAATATTCGCCCTGGCTCTTCGTGGTATTCCTTTTAGTGTAAGTGCTGGAATTGGTTTCATTGCTTTATTCGGTGTAGCGGTATTGAATGGGATCGTATTAATTGCAGAATTTAATCGTTTGAAAAGTGAAGGTTATACCGACTTAAAACGCATTGTGATTATGGGAACAAAAATCCGTTTACGTCCGGTGTTAATGACAGCGTTTGTAGCTTCATTAGGTTTCTTGCCAATGGCTTTAAGCCACGGAGAGGGCGCCGAAGTACAAAGACCTTTGGCAACGGTTGTTATCGGGGGATTGATGCTCGCAACATTCCTAACACTGATTGTTCTTCCAATTTTGTATATCACTTTTAATAGAGGAAGAATAGGCAATAAGCAATAGGCAATGGGCAATGGGCAATGGGTAATATGCAATGGGCAATAGGCAATGGGCAATGGGCAATAGGCAATGGGCATTAGGCAATGGGCAATGGGTAATATGCAATGGGCAATAGGCAATGGGCAATGGGCAATAGGCAATGGGCATTAGGCAATGGGCAATGGGCAATGGGTAATATGCAATGGGCAATAGGCAATGGGCAATG
>Ga0206107_1000272_pt1 | contig 28307 bp, 28 predicted proteins | sample 2B0metagenome_FD_148652 | JGI IMG/M metagenome (GOLD analysis project Ga0206107, IMG submission 148652) | Enriched microbial communities from leaf-cutter ant dump, University of Wisconsin, Madison, United States - 2B0 | ecosystem: Environmental > Terrestrial > Nest > Insects nest > Nest dump...
CATAATTCATTAGCCGGTAACGTTCATCCAGGTCATTGGTCAATAAAGCTTTTTCCAGGTTTTGCAAAATCAAGCTTCGCAAATCTAATGCCTCGGGAATGGTTTTCATCGGCATTGCATTCTTTTTGATGTTCTCATTTCCGTAATAATTGGTGTCGGACCCGGTTGCTATTACCAGATAATCATAATGAATATTTCCGATGTTGGAATGAATCATTTGATTTTGGGTATCAATTTTTTCCACATCGGCTATACGGAAATAAAAATTTTCCTTTTTAGCGAAAATCTGACGGATGGCATGCGCAATAGAATCAGGCTCCAGCCCGGCTGTGGCGACCTGATACAGCAAGGGTTGGAACGTATGGTAATTGTGCTTGTCCAGTAAAATCACCTGAAAGTCTTTGGTGGAAAGTTTTTTAGCCAGGCGAAGGCCGGCGAAACCACCTCCGATGACCACGATTCTTTTTAAATTTATATCCGGGATATTCATGTTGTGTTGAATTTAGAAGCTTAATTGATGAAAAATAGAAAAGTTTTGATTCTTATATGCTTTTTCATGCTATATAGTTTACATTTATACATTATACAGAAGTCAATTTTATAGTTTATAGACTCTTGTCAAATCCAATAACTTGACCGGGCTCATCGTAAATCCTTTTACATTTTTTCGTAGAAAAATACTGGTCTGGTCATAGAATAAGGGTACTATCGGCGCCGATTGCATCATCAGGCTGTCCATTTCTCTGTATAATTTTTCGCGTTCTTTATCATCGCTTATTCTGAATGAGTTCAAATACAACTGATCAAATTTTTCATTTTTATAATGTGAATAATTCGGCCCTTCCGGAGCAAAATTTTTACTGTAATAAAGCGAAAGGAAATTTTCAGCGTCCGGATAATCGGCTCCCCAATTGGCCCTAAAAAACTGGAATTTCCCGGTTGCTTTTCCGTCGCGCATCGTCGGCCCGGGCACCACGTTTATCTCAATATTCAAGCCAACTTTGGCCATTTGCGCCTGAATATACTCACATATATCGGCATATTCCTGAACGGTCGTTAATTGGATTGTGGGAAGATTTCCCTGCCCGTTTTCTTTTTGGAATGCCTTTATCAGTTCTCGCGCTTTTTGTGGCTGATAGGTGTATCCGGCATTTTCATTGAAGCCCGGAAGCCCTTTCGGGATGAATCCGCCTTCGGCAGCCGTAGCGACTCCGTTCATCATGTATTTGACCATTTTGGGCTTGTCGATTCCGTAATTGATGGCCTGACGTAATTTTTCGTCAATGGGACTTCCATCATCCAGATAAAAACAGAGATAAACGGTACTCAGGTAATTATATTTATGAAGATCAAGAACATCACTGTATTTCGGGTTTAATTCACCCAAAGGCGTTAAAATTTCGTTTTTATAAGAAGGATCTAAATCTGCCATCATATCCAGATTTCCCTGTATCAACTGTAAAAATTCGCTGTGTTTTTCAGGCAAAAAAGTTATGGAAACTGCTTCTAGGTAAGGAAGTGAATTGCCTTTTTCATCTTTTTCAAAATAGAGCGGATTTTTCCTGAGAACTAATTTTACGTTGTCTTCCCAAAGCTGATATTGAAACGGCCCGGTTCCGACAGGCGTTTTCCGGAATTCTTTCTGTCCGTTTCGAAACATTTCTTTTGGAACGATCGAACAATATTTCATGCTTAGCAAACCCAAAAAAGGAGGGAAAGGCTGTTTCAGCCTGATTTGAAAAACAGAATCGTTCAATGCTTTGAAATCTTCCACATTGTTCAAAACCCAGCTTCCGGCCCCGCCAACTTCAGGGTCGATCAAACGATTGAAACTGTATTCAAAATCCGGGGCATTTACGGTGCGTGTAGAATCCTTGCCAAAAACCGCGTTTTTATGAAAATAAACATCATTTCTTAAAGTGAAAGTATAAGTTTTCCCGTCTTCTGAAATTTCCCAGCTTTTAGCGATATCCGGAACGATTTGGAGGTTGTCATTCAGCTTTACCAAACTGTTGTACATCAGGTTACAAACCCAGATATTGGATTGTAGCCTGGCAAATGCAGGATCGAGGGAATTAATATTATCGTAACGATTAAGGCGAAAAATTTTAGACTCGTCGGTTTGTTTTTTTTCGGAGCAACCAAAAAAGCTTAGAATTATGATCAACAAGCAACCAATTAAACGAGTTATATTCATTTAAAAAATTAAAGATGCAAAGTACTCATTAAAAATTTCCGTAAAAAGAATTTATGTCAAAGTAATAATTAATTTCATCTCCGTTTGGTTTTTCCAACGTTAAAATATCATAGGGTTTCTTTTTATGCTCCACTAATGCCTGCCGGATAAATGTGCAATCCTGACAATTCAGACGAACGAAATCATATTCTTCAGCGACGGAATTCACTTTCAATGCAGTTTCAAATGAAAGTCCGTCTTGCTTGGACATTTTGTTCTTTTTTTTGTTTTTGACTTTGTGGTCAATAAATTCGTAAGAATCGGTGTTCATTTCCATTGCCAGTGATTGAGATTTGAATTTTACACTTTTTTTGTTCAGAATCTCATATTCATATACATCGGTCATTCCTGAATAATCATGGTATTCATGAAATTTAGCATTTTCAATCCACCAGGTCCCGGTTTCTGTCGTTTTATCGGTTTCTCCATCTGTCGTTATTTCAAAATCAAGTTGAAAAGTCCCGTCATCATTTCTGATCATTGTCCATTTCTTAGTCATTCCTTCCATTTGAGTATCTTTTTCAGAACCTTCCCATGTGCCGGTTAGCCTTTTGTCTATTTGCTTTCCGTTGGATAGAGTTTTGAATTGCGCAAAACTTGAAGAATTCAAAGTGACAAAAACCAGTGTAAGTGTAATTAGTTTGCTCATGTTTTTATACGTTAAATTTCATCAAAAATACTGTTTTTTTTACTGTATTTGTACACTTTGTAAAGAACCTGTGTCTGATATGCAGGGAATAACAAAGTTCACGATGAGATTTCTATATTAAAAATATCCCCCGATTGGCTGAAAGTTTTTAACTTGGCGGTATGCAAAAGCAATATGATGTTGTAATTATCGGTGCCGGCCCGATTGGGCTGGCCTGCGCGATAGAGGCCAAACGGAAAAACCTGAATTATCTGGTCATCGAAAAAGGCGCGCTGGTCAACAGCCTGTATAATTATCCGTTGTATATGACATTTTTCTCAACTTCCGAACGGTTGGAAATCGGTGGCGTTCCGTTTACAAGCATTTCGTTCAAACCGGGAAGGCAGGACGCGTTGGAATATTACCGGAGAATCCAGCAGTATTTTGAACTAAACATTCATTTGTATGAAGAAGTTTTAAGCATTAAACCTGAAAATGAATTAAAATATATAAAAACCAATCAATCAGAATATTATTCAAAAAATATTATCATAGCAACCGGTTTTTATGACCTTCCCATTTTATTGAATATCCCCGGAGAAAATCTGCCGAAAGTTTCGCATTATTACAAAGAAGCGCATCCGTACAGCAGACAAAAAATAGTCGTGGTCGGAGCAAATAATTCTTCGGTGGATGCGGCTTTGGAATGCTGGCGAAAAGGTGCTGAAGTTACGATGGTTATCAGAAAAGGAGAAATCCACGAACGGGTGAAATATTGGGTAAAGCCCGATATTGAAAACCGGATTGCGGAAGGCAGCATTAAAGCGTATTTTTATTCGAATCTGAAATCTATTCAGGAAAAATCCGTAACGATTTCAACGCCGGAAGATGAAATCGAAATTGAAAATGATTTTGTTCTGGCTTTGACCGGTTACCGCCCGAATTTTGAGTTTCTGCAATCCTGTGGAATTGAATTATCAGATGACGGATTGTTTATTCCAAAATACAATCCTGAAACAATGGAAACCAATGTTCCGGGAATTTATCTGGCCGGCGTGGTCTGCGGCGGAATGGAAACCCATAAATGGTTCATTGAGAATTCAAGAGTTCATGCGGAGATAATTGTAAACGATTTATCCGGGAAAAAATACTGATTATTTCTCTTTTTTCACAACTGTAGCAAACTGAACATAAAACATATCTCTCGCTGTACAAAGCAGCAACAAATTATAAAAATAGGGCATAAGGGAACTTGTCCTGTTAATCCCGTGATGCCGGATGATTTTATAACCCGATTCTTCAAACATTCTCCTGATGCTTTTTGACGTAAAAAACCGTAAATGTGTGAAATCCATCACACCTGCTTTTTCGTATTTCCAGTCTTTTTTGAAAATATATTGTTTGAAAACACTGTGGTAGCGCACGTTCGGGATGGAACTGATGATAATACCGTTTTTTGTAAGTTTTTGTTTCATTCTCTTCAGAACCAGATCCGGATTGGACAAATGTTCAAGCACATCATTGAAATAAATCACATCAAAATAATCATCCGGAAGCTGGTCAACGGCGTTTTCAACGGTCTCTATTATAACTTTGTTTAGTTTTTCCTCCGCTCTTTTGCCTTCCTCTTTCATGAATTCAATTCCCCAGGCTTCTATACCGAACTTTTCCTTTAATTGTAAGGCCATCGCACCTTCACCGCAACCGACATCGAGCATAGTTTTGGCTGTTTCCGGAAAAAACTGTTGCATCTCCGGGCGATAATTTTCATAATAGACATTTGATTTTTGGTTGTAATCCATGAAAGTTGACTTGATGGGGTGAAGTTATGGATTTTTATAGAGAAACCTTATCAAGGTTATTATTAACCTTGACAAGGTTTGATGGAAGCTACTTTATCAACCCAATCTCTCTCAAACGCTGTGTCAGAAAATCACCGGCGGTAATATCGTCAAACTGTTTCGGGTTTTCACCGTCCACGCAGTTTTCCAGAACATCCAATTTCATTTCGCTTATGGGGTGCATAAAAAACGGAATCGAAAAACGCGGTTTTCCCCATTCTTCTTTTGGAGGATTTACAACCTGGTGAATTGTGGATTTCAGCTTGTTGTTGGTATGGCGTGAAAGCATATCGCCTACATTGATGACCAGTTCGTCGGGTTCTGCAATGGCATCTACCCAAACGCCGTCTTTGCGTAAAACCTGCAATCCGCCGGCGGAAGCACCCATCAAAAGCGTAATCAGGTTGATGTCGCCATGTGCGCCTGCGCGAACCGCGCCTTTGGGTTCTTCTTTGATGGGCGGATAATGAATTGCGCGCAAAATGGAATTTCCGTTTTTCACTTTGTTGTCAAAATAAAATTCATCCAACCCCAAATACAGAGCCAGCGCGCGAAGCACATAAATCCCGGTTTTTTCCAATTGCTGATAAGCTTCTTTCCCGGCTTCATCAAATCCTTCGACTTCAGAAACCGCTATATTCTCAGGATAATCAAATTTATCTTTATCGGCTTCGGAAACGTATTGCCCGAAATGCCAGAATTCTTTCAAATCACCTTCGGGTTTGTCTTTGGCATGTTCTTTCCCGAAAGAAGTATAACCGCGTTGCCCGCCGATTCCCGCTATTTCATAGCTTTCTTTGGTTTCTACGGGAAGCGCGAAAAAGTCCTTTACGCTTTTATATAATTTATCAACCAGCTCATCGGAAAGAAAATGGCCTTTCAAAGCGACAAATCCAATGTCCTCATAAGCTTTCCCGATTTCATTTACGAATTTTTGTTTTCTTGCCGGGTCGTTTGAAATAAAATCATTCAGATCAACCGATGGAATTCCGTTCTGTTTCATTGCTTTTAAATTTAATTAAGATTTAAAATTAATATAAATCTGACAGAATAATCCGGAAAATCAATAAAAATCTGCAAATTATCAGTCAAAAGGATTTTTGCCGGATGAACTAAATTCTTATTTTTGTGAACTTTAGAAAATAAGGAATTAAAATACATTTACATAATGGAAAAAATTAAAGTAGCAAATCCCGTCGTAGAACTGGATGGGGATGAAATGACGCGCATCATCTGGCAATTTATCAAGGACAAGCTGATTTTGCCCTACCTGGATCTGGACATTAAATATTATGATTTGGGAATGGAAAACCGCGACACGACCGACGACCAGGTTACAGTAGATGCTGCGGAAGCCATCAAAAAATACAATGTTGGGATCAAATGCGCGACCATCACGCCGGACGAGGCAAGGGTAGAGGAGTTCGGCCTGAAAAAAATGTGGAAATCGCCCAACGGAACCATTCGTAACATTGTAGGCGGAACCGTTTTCCGTGAGCCGATTATCATGAAGAATGTTCCCCGTTATGTCCAGGGATGGACGCAGCCGATTGTCATCGGGCGTCACGCCTTTGGTGATCAGTACAAAGCGACCGATACCGTCATCAAAGGAAAAGGTAAATTCACCATGACTTTTATTCCCGAAAACGGCGGCGAAACCCAAACCTGGGAAGTTTACGATTTCAAAGGCGACGGTGTTGCTATGGCGATGTACAACACGGATGAATCCATTTACGGTTTCGCGCATTCGTCTTTCCAGATGGCTCTGACCAAACAATGGCCTTTGTATCTTTCTACCAAGAATACAATTCTGAAAGCCTATGACGGACGTTTCAAAGATATTTTCCAGGAAGTTTACGAGCAGCATTACAAAACGAAATTCGAAGAATTGGGCATCACTTACGAACACCGCCTGATTGACGATATGGTGGCTTCTGCCATGAAATGGAATGGTGGATTTGTCTGGGCCTGTAAGAATTATGACGGAGATGTTCAGTCCGACACGGTTGCGCAGGGATTCGGCTCATTGGGCTTAATGACTTCTGTTTTGGTTACGCCCGACGGAAAAACTGTGGAAGCCGAAGCGGCGCATGGAACCGTAACGCGCCATTATCGTCAGCACCAGCAGGGAAAAGAAACTTCTACCAATCCGATCGCTTCCATTTTTGCATGGACAAGAGGCTTGGCGCACCGAGGAAAGTTAGACGATAACCAGGCGTTGGTTGACTTTGCCCATAAGCTGGAAGAAGTCTGCATTGAAACTGTGGAAAGTGGAAAGATGACTAAAGATTTGGCTATGCTGGTTTACGGCGATAAAATGACTTCTGACAATTATCTGAATACGCAAGCGTTTTTAAATGCTTTGGATGAAGGCCTGAAAGCTAAGTTGAGTAAATAACTGAAAATATATAAGTTTTGAAGACGGGCATTTGTCCGTCTTTTTTTGACACTTATTATAGGTTATCCTTTAAAGGATTACGGGAGGATTTTTCCGCCTTTTTCTTTGAATTTTTCTTGGATGATTTTCCAGTTTCCGGCATCGATCGGTTGGGTTGCTTCGCTGATGATGGTTGTTTTGAAGCCCAGGTCCAGCGCATCATTTGCTGTAAAATATACACAGAAATCAGCGGCCAGCCCGCAAACAAAGACTTCTGAAACATCCCGGTCTTTGAGGTAGCCGAAAAGCCCGGTGTTTTTGCGTTTTTCGTTGTCATAGAATCCTGAATAGCTGTCGATTCCGGTATCCATTCCTTTCCGGAAAATAGCTTCCACGGAATTCATTTCCAAATCTTTATGGAATTCCGCTCCGAAACTTCCCTGCACACAATGAACCGGCCAAAGCACCTGCTGCAAACCGTTCAGATCAATGGTTTCGAATTCTTTTTTTCCGGGATGCCCGGCAGCAAAACTTTTATGGTTGTACGGATGCCAGTCCTGCGTAGCGACAATTAAATCAAAACCTTTCTGAATTTCATTGATAACGGGAATTACTTCATTTCCATTCGGAACAGCCAGGCTGCCACCTTCCAGAAAGTCATTTTGTATGTCAGTGATGATGAGGGTTTTCATTGAGTTAATTTTTTGTGGAATTTATTTAGTTATTTCCATAGAATGCGTTCGGTGGAAAGTCCACAGGAACTTTCACGCTTGAACGTCCGCCCCCTAACGCCAAACATGTTAGTGGCTGTTTTTATTTTGTCCAACCGACATTTCTTTTCCATTCTTCAATTTCCTGTTTTCTGTTTTCAAAGTCTGTCGGTGGCAATTGATTTTCATTTTCTGCTTGTCTTCTTATAGTTTCTGTTTGTTCTTCAAGTGCGTTAAGTCCGATTGATTTTCTTCTTTCATTTACTTTGGTTAAGTCGTCAAAAAGATTTGGACTTAAATTTCCGTGTTCGTCCCAATCAAATTGAGTTCCGTAAAGTTGTGGCTTACCTTCAAAAACTGCTATCCGGTCAGTTAGATACGCTAAACTTTTCGGGTCTGCTTTATTTTCACTAACCGCACTTTCCAATAGTTCTGCACTCTTTTTCATAAATTCAGGTTGTCCGATTGAGTGCTGTATTACCAGCCAAGCCGCTTCGTTTGCTTCTTTACCAACTTTGTCTATTGTCGGATAACCGATTGTGTCTATTATATCGCTTAGTATTTTAGCATTTCTGTTGTGCAACCCCTTCATTTCTTCGTTATACCCTTCGCTGAGTTGTCCGCTTTGGAGAAGTTTGTCCCTTAATGCTAAGTCTGCATGTTTTAGGTCAATTATTTTTTCAGCAATACTTTTATAGTCCATCTTTTTGTGTCGTTTTGTCTTTGCAAAGTGTCGTCCTAAAATAGCCACTAACGGTTCGGGGCCTGGCGTTCGGGCGGGATTTTACCACTAACGTTGAAGCGAAGAACCAAAGTTCAAAGATAGCAAAAAGCGTCAAACGAAACACTTCGCCCCGCCTGACGTCAAACCTTTGTTATAGGCAGTTTTTATTGTGGTATCTCTTCCACAAGTATTTCATTTCCCGCTTTATCAAAGTAAGTGCAGGTCATTTTATCCATACAGATTTCCCATTTTTCAATGCCAAATGTCGCACACATTTTTATGAAGGTTAAGAAGTCGGTTTTACCTTGTTGATGTGCTACCAACTCTGCTTTAAATTCTTCACTCTTTGCAGTGTCGGCAATTACTAACGGCTCATACTTTGCCGGCACTTTTGCGGTGTAGCCGTTAGCACCGTGATAGTTAATATGTCCGTCTGCTACATAGGCTTCGTAGTGCGTAACGCCTAATGATTTGATTTCTTTGATGTAAGATGGGAAGTCAGCACCTGATTTTACTTTGCTGTGAGTTGCTTTGATTTGTTCTGCTGTAAACATTTTTTCTTGATTTTTAATTGTTAAACGATTTTTTGAATTACACGCAACCATAATGCTCAGACTTGCGAAAATGATTATTGCTTTTAAAGTTATTTTCTTCATTGCTTTTGCTTTATGATTACGATGCAAAAATGCAATGCTAAAAATCCCTGTAATTGTAAAAAATCGTTTTTCTACAAAAAGTGTTTAAAATTTTCAGGTGTGTCGCCCGTGAACTGTTTGAAGTCTTTAATGAAATGGGCTTGGTCGAAGAAATTGTTCTCGTAACAGATTTCGGTCAGCGATTTTGTTCCGTTCATATTGTCAAGCACAGAATTGAAACGAACAATGGAAGCAAATTTTTTGGCAGTTGTTCCTACCACTTTTCTAAACCGCTTTTCAAAAGGGCTTTGACTTATAAATAGTTTTTCGTTCAGTTCTTTTACTCTGATTGTTCCTTTGCTCTGATAAATCAGCTTAACAGCCTCAACAATCAGCTTGTCAGTTTGAATATTTTTGAACTGTGTCAATAGAAACTGTTCAACAATTTTAATTCGTTGTTTGTCTGTGGAAGCTATCGCTAACTTTTCTTCTACTTCGTTCACTTTGCTTTTTTCAAAAACGTCGTCCAACGAAAGGCTTAAATTAAAAAGTTCGTTAGCGGGGTTTAAAGAAAAATGTGCAAAACCGATTTCAGTAAAATAAACCAAAACAGTTCCGATGCCAGCCGAATTTTTGAAGATTTTGTAGCTATCAGAAATGCCTGTAATTCCTGCCGAAGTCAGTTTACTTTCAGTGTTGTTTTTTACCGTTGCAAGTTGTCCTTTATATTGAAATCCGATAACTAAACCCGAAGACGGAAAAACTTTGTATTCGTTTTCCAACTCATTCTCCGACACCACATAATATTTTATGTAGTTCTTTAATTTGTCTATCGGAAAATGCTTGTCAAATTTCATTTTTCTCTGTCAGTGGTGAGTGGTAGTAACATTGCCTATAACTCCCAAATATACGCAATACCAATTATCTCTGAAAAAGATTTGATCCGCATTAAATACAAAACAACCAGTTATTTATTTGTTTTTAAGCATTTACAAACCGATTTTTTCAAATCCAACAAACCCCAAATCCACATCCCGATAAATCCTATCTTTGCGCCATGGCAAGAAAACAGCGGAAAGAAATTTTCCTGGAAAATATAGAAGCGCTTCGTGCCGGGGCAAAAGGCGTATCCATCGGGAAGTCGCCCGACGGAAAGACGGTTCTGATACAGGATGCCGTTCCGGGTGATGTGGTGAATGTTTCGGTTTTCAAAAAGAAATCGAGTTACCTGGAAGGGAAAGCGATAGAAATCCTCCGGAAATCGGTGTACAGGGTTGATCCGAAATGCATTCATTTTGGCGTTTGCGGCGGATGTAAATGGCAGAACCTGAGCTATGATGCTCAGTTGAAATTCAAACAGGACGAAGTCGAAAACAACCTGAAACGTATCGGAAAGTTTGAAAACCTGGATATCAGCCCCATTTTGGGTTCGGCTGAACAATATTATTACCGCAACAAGCTGGAATTTACTTTTTCCAATGCACGATGGCTGACTTTAGGTGAAATCCGGAATACGAACGAAACTTACAACCGAAATGCGCTCGGTTTTCACATTCCCGGCCAATGGAGCAAAGTGCTTGACATCAAAGAATGTCATTTGCAAAAAGAACCATCCAACGCAATCCGACTCGAAGCCAAACGCTTTGCCAATGAAAACGGATATGATTTTTACGACCTGAAAAATCAGGAGGGCTTCCTGCGGACTTTGATGATCCGTTCCAACCAGAAGGAGGAATTCATGGTTTTGGTTCAGTTTTTCAGAGAGGACAAAGAAAAACGGGAAGCCTTTCTGGAAAACTTAAAATTGAAATTTCCGCAAATCGTTTCTTTGCTCTACGCCATCAATCCCAAAGGAAATGACTCGGTTTATGATCTGGACATTCAGGCTTATTCCGGACAGGATTTCATCATGGAAGAAATGGAGGATTTACAATTCAAAATCGGGCCAAAAAGTTTTTATCAGACCAATCCCGCACAGGCTTATGAATTATACAAAATCACCCGTGATTTTGCTGGGCTGAAAGGCGATGAAACGGTTTATGACCTTTACACCGGAACGGGAACCATTGCGCAGTTCGTTTCCAAAAATGCCCAAAAAGTAGTAGGTGTGGAGGCGGTTCAGGAAGCGATTGATGCGGCAAAGGAAAATGCGGAACGTAACGGAATTACAAACTGTACGTTTTATTGCGGCGATATGAAAGACATTTTTACCGATGAATTCATTGCGCAAAACGGAACGCCTGACATCATTATTACCGATCCACCGCGCGACGGAATGCACAAAAATGTGGTGGAAACCATTTTGAGAATTTATCCAGAAAAAGTAGTCTATGTGAGCTGTAATTCAGCGACGCAAGCACGCGACCTGGAATTGATGAAAGAACATTATGAAATCAAAAAAGTTCAGCCGGTCGATATGTTCCCGCAAACGCACCATGTCGAAAATGTTGTACTTTTGGAGAGAATTAATTCATAATTCATGAAAAAAGGATTTTTAATTTTCGGGGTCATTTGTTCCATCCTGATGTTTTCCTGCGAAGAGGACGATGTCTGCGTAGGTGAGGGGACGCCATACCTGACGGTTGTTTTCCGTAATTATTTAAACAATGCGAATTTAAAAGATTCATTGACCATTGAAAGCGATGCCACCGCCGACTTTACCAATCCGGATACCATTTATCTCAAAACTTACACTGATAGCATCAAGCTGCCATTGGGCGGATTGAATGATGATCAAACGTTTTTCCGGATCAAAAGGAGAAGCAGCAGTGAAAAGGATATCTTAACCGTTAATTTCAATTCTCAGTCTGAGTTTGAATCCAAGGCTTGCGGATACAGGATTACCTATGATAATCTAAGCTATGAAACCACAGAGAACCGTATAGAATATTTACAACCCGGCGAATCAAATGTTTTGGAAAATGAATCGGATACCAATTTATATATTATTCTTAGTAATTAGTCTTTTGGGGATTGATCTTTGGGCGCAGGAAGATTCAATTGCGATTGAATCCCAAACGATCGTAAAAGAAACGCAGGCTGTGGCCGATAGTTTGACGAATAAGCAAAAAAAAGCCGGGAATCTTTTTATAGGAGTGGATTTGTTCAATCCCGCCGTGTCCTTTTTTACCGATAAACAGGGCGGTGTGGCGATGGTGTCTTACAGGGTTTATGAAAAATGGAACGCTGTTGCGGAAATCGGATTCGAAAAAAATATCTATGACGATTTGGATTGGAATATTGACGTAAACGGAATGTATTTCAAACTCGGGTTTAACTGGTTTGTTTCGCAAGATTATCAGGATGCTTCTAATGGGTTTTATGCCGGGATGCGCTTTGCCTATGCGATGTATGAACAGACGGTGAACCAATATCCGATCAGGCTTTCAACCAACCAGATCGACGAATACGGAAGTTTACCACAGGCAAACGTGAGCGCTTATTGGGTGGAAATTGTGGGCGGTGGAAGAATCCGGTTGCTGAGTAATTTTTATGCGGACGTTTCCATACGTCCGGAAATTTATGCAGGAAGCAAAAAGCAGGAAGGACTTGACCCGTTAGTTATTCCCGGCTACGGAAAAGACATCGGTCCGATTAACTTCAGCGTTTTCTGGGGCTTGACCTATAAGTTATTCTGATTTTGAATCAAAAGAGAGAGGATTGCCTATTGGAGTCATCTTTTTTGTTCGGAATCTTTAAGTCCAGGCTTAGTTCCTTATTCAGTTTTTCAATGAAATGCGCCGCGAGCAGCGGGGATTCCAGTTCAACATTTTGATGCACAAAAAAATACAATTTTTGCAATCCCTGTTCTTTCCAGGTTTTCAGCCGCTCAACCCAATCATCTAACCGTTGAATATCTGAACTGTGGTTGGCGCCCACGTACCGGATGAATGCAACCGGGCCGGTCAGCCGCATGTGAAGCATATCGCGTCTTCCGGCGGTATCCACGATAATGCTGGTCATGTTTAGTTTTTCGAGAAAGGAACAAAATTCATCATTGATTTTTTCGTCGGAAAACCATTCTTCATTCCTTACTTCCAAGGCCAGCGGAAAACCTTTGGGAAAAACTTCCAGAGCATTTTTCAGCCGGCTAAAGTCTTTCGGTTTGAAATTATCGTGCAGCTGCATAAAAGCCATTCCCAGTTTTTCATCAAAATTACTCACCGCATTGCAAAAATTCTGAATGGGTTCTTCCACATTGATCAACCGACGGTAATGTGTAATCAGGTCTGTGATTTTCGGAAAGAATTTAAATCCTGCAGGCGTTTTGTTTTTCCAGGTTTCAACTTGCTGCCAGTCGGGCATTTTGTAGAAAGTTGCATTGAGTTCAATCGAATTAAATTGTGTTGAATAATAGCTCAGTTCGTCTTTTGTCCCGCGCGGATAAAATCCTTTCAGGTCTGTCCGGTTCCATTTGGCGCAACCAACGTATGCTTCAAAATCACGCCGATTTTTATATTTCGAAAGAATCCTTTCCGTATCAGGATAGTCTTCCGGCATCTTAAAATCAACCGACTCAGGGTTTTCTACTTTTCCGAATTTCACTTCTCTTATTTTTTCTCAATTTCAAAAATAATTAACCTGCATGATTAAGCTGCTTTCTTTATCCATTAATTTCATTTTTAATTTTCATTTACGCAAAATCCGGTATCTTTAAATCAAAATTGAATGGATGGATTTACATTCCGGCCTTGCATATTGGATTGTCAAAAATGAATTATACAATTATTACAATCCACTCGAAAGAAATTATAAAACAGATGTGGCGATCATCGGTTCCGGGATTACGGGCTCGCTTGTTGCACACGAACTTTGCCGTGCGGGAATCAAATGTGCGGTTTTTGACAAACGGACGATTGCCACCGGAAGTACAGCTGCCAGCACGGCGCAATTGCAATACGAAATCGACGTTCCTTTGTGTAAAATGGTTGAAAAAGTAGGAGAGGATTTCGCTTCGCAGGCTTATCAGGCAAGTTTAGCGTCCATTCAGGACATTCAAAAAGTATTGAAAGAAACCAAAGTCGATGCGGATTTTAAAAATGTCCCGAGCATCTGGATGGCTTCCTATAAAAAAGATGTAAAACTGCTGGAAAAGGAATTTGAAATCCGTCAGAAACATGGATTGCCGATGAAGTTTCTTGATGAAAAAGAATTATTCAAAGAACATAAAATTAAAGCTCCGGCCGCTTTGAAAAATAATGAAGCCGCACAGATGGACTGTTATTCGGCGGCTACCGGGTTGTTAAAATTCCATTTGAAAAAGAAAGAGCTGGATTTGTTTTCACATACCGAAATCGTAAAATGGAAAGAAATAAAAAACGGATATGAGCTTCTGACAAAAGATGGAAACAGGATCAATTGCAAATATGTTGTTATTGCCGCGGGATTTGAGGCCGGGCAATTCCTGGCGGAAAATGTAATGAAACTTCTTTCCACTTACGTGCTGATTTCCAAACCTATAGATGAAAAAGATTTATGGCCTGAACGAAGCCTGATCTGGGAAACCAAAGAACCTTATTTTTATATGCGCACGACTTCCGACAACCGGATGATGATTGGCGGAGAAGACGAAGACTTTCAGAATCCGGTAAAAAGGGATGAATTGCTTCGTGAAAAAATCAAAAAACTGGAAAAACAGTTTCAAAAAATCTATCCTCAAATTCCGTTTGAAACCGAAATGGCCTGGTGCGGCACATTTAGTTCTACGGAGGACGGATTGCCTTACATAGGGACCTGGCCGGGCAAAAGCCGGATGTTCTTTGCGCTGGGTTATGGCGGAAACGGGATTACGTTCAGCATGATTGCGGCGCAGATTATCACCAACCGGCTTTCAGGAAAAAAAGATGAAAGAGCCGAAGTGTTCGGGTTTGATGAAGGAAGGATTCATTCCTTTCCGATCTGATCGATTTCCTTGCTCCTTTTTAATCGTTCCAGCCTTTCTTTGGATTTTCTTTGTCTTAAAAAAGGTTTCTTTTTTATCATCCAATAGGAAATGATAACCAGCCAAATCGTCCAGGTAATCAATAATCCCATCATTTAAAAGCTACGAATTTAATTTTTTCCACAACAAATCCTTCAATTCCTGTAAACCTTGTTGGGCAACCGATGAAATAAATAAATGCGGAATGTTTTCGGGCAAAAGCGCTGAAATTTCCGTTTTCAGTTCATCGTCCAGCATATCGCTTTTGGAAATTGCCAGGACACGTTTTTTGTCCAGCAGTTCCGGATTGTATTTTTTTAATTCATTCAAAAGGATTTCGTATTCTTTTGCATGGTCGTCCGCATCGGCAGGAATCAGGAAAAGCAAAACCGAGTTCCGTTCAATGTGCCGTAAAAACCGGTGTCCCAAACCTTTTCCTTCTGCTGCGCCTTCTATGATTCCGGGAATATCGGCCATCACAAACGACTGATGGTTGCGGTATTCCACAATCCCCAGGTTCGGTGTCAAAGTCGTAAAAGCATAATCCGCAATTTTAGGTTTTGCAGCTGAAACTACTGAAAGCAAAGTCGATTTTCCGGCATTGGGAAATCCGACCAGGCCGACATCAGCTAAAATCTTCAATTCCAGCAAAACGGGCATTTCTTCTCCCGGCAAACCCGATTGGGCATAACGCGGCGTCTGGCGTGTAGCCGAACGGAAATGCCAGTTGCCCAGTCCACCTTTTCCGCCTTCAAGCAGGACTACTTCCTGTCCGTTTTCGGTGATTTCACCCAGGAAATTTCCTTCTTCGTCTTTGGCGATTGTCCCGATGGGCACTTCAATGATTACGTCATTTCCATCGGCTCCCGTAGAACGGGAAGAACCTCCGTTTCCACCGTTGTCAGCCTTTAAATGACGGGTATAACGAAGCGGTAAAAGTGTCCATTGATTGGAATTCCCCTTCATGATGACATGTCCGCCGCGGCCGCCGTCACCGCCGTCAGGGCCACCTTTTTCGATGAATTTTTCACGATGCAAATGCGCTGATCCGGGCCCGCCATGGCCGCTTTTGCAATATATTTTGATGTAATCTACGAAGTTTGACAATGGAGTTGAGAATTAGAAGTTAAAATTAAGAATTAAAAAATTATGATGAATATTCATTTTCAAATTTAGTTATCGAGTTTCTTTTTCATTGTGATAATAATTTATTTTAGCACAGATTTTACGAATTCCTTCTTTTCTTCGCAAAGGTATTTATACAGATTGACAATTTTTACGGCAAACTCAAATGACTTTTCCTGTATGATGTTATGTTTAGCCATCTTTTAATTTTTAATTCAGAATTTTTAATTAAAAAGCTGAAGCAAATATCCGGGTTTATTTTGAATTTAGGCTTAAAGCAATTCAGATTGCACTCACTCCTGAGAAATTTTTGGCATATCTTTGAGAATAAAAAATAGTGTTTAAAAAATTATTTGCTCTGTTTATAAATTTAATTGCCGTATATAAGTCATTCTCACAAAGAGCAAGTACAAATAAAATCCGGGAACTGTGAATTTTTTACGGAATCATTGGTATGACGCAGGTGGAATTTTAGGATTAATTATCCTTACATTCCTGTTCATTTTTTTGCCTGAAATGTCAAATTATCGCTTATTGATGTGGCTTAGCTGGGTCGCGCTTTTGTTTCATCAGGTGGAGGAATACCGGCTACCGGGGACCTTCCCGGGAATGGTCAATAAAGTGATGTTCAAAAGTGATTTACCTGACAGGTTCCCGCTCAACAGCAACACTTCACTCATCATCAATGTTGGGTTGGCCTGGACTGTTTATCTGCTCGCCGCCGTTACCGGAGAGCGGTATGTATGGCTTGGGATGGCAACCATGCTGGTTTCCCTGGGCAATATAATTGCACATACCTTTATCTTTAATATCAAAGGAAAAATGATTTGTAATGCCGGACTGGCAACGAGTTGGCTATGCTTTGCGCCGTGTGTTTTTTTCTTCTTTAAAATCATTCACCAAGAAAGCCTGGTGTCGGTAACAGATTATTTAATTGGTGTTCCGCTGGGTATCGGAATAAATATTTTCGGGGTATTTAAACTTATATTATGGCTTGCGGACAGAAATACAAGATTTACATTCAGTACCAGGCAATTGTTACCGATTGACCGCAATGACTAAATTTGTAATTGCGTAAAAAAGAAAGTTATGATATTAACTACGGGTGAATAAATTATTTAAGCTCATCCTCCAAAAACCTTCCGGTAATGCTTTTCGGGTTTTTGGCAACTTGTAATTTGACTAAATTTATCCCTTTATAATAAGAAAGCCTTAAACCAAAAATGTCTGTACATTTGTGAATTAGCGCCAATTATAGAAGAACTCACAATAAATGAAAGATGGATATAGTAAATTATAATAAATCAGCCTGGGACAACTATGTTGATAAGAACAACCGTTGGACAATTCCTGTTTCTGAACAAGAATTAGAGAATGCAAAAAATGGAAATTGGAGCATTGTTTTAACGCCGAAAAAATCAGTCCCTCACAATTGGTTTCCTGATCTGAAAGGTTTAGAGATTTTAGGGCTTGCATCTGGCGGTGGGCAACAATGCCCGATTTTGGCAGCTTTGGGAGCAAATGTTACGGTTTTTGATAATTCTGAAAAGCAATTACAACAAGATAAAAATTTGAGCGACAAATTTAACCTTGACATAAAAACAATTCAAGGAAATATGAAGGATCTTTCCATATTTACAGACAATTCATTTGACCTGATTTTTAATCCTTGTTCCGTACTTTTTGTTGACAATGTATTGCCTGTTTGGGAAGAATGTTTCAGAGTTCTTAAACCAAACGGAATTTTAATGACAGGCTTAATCAATCCTGTTTCATTCCAATTGGACGAAGAAAATCTAAACCTGATCTACAAACAACCTTTTTCAGACTTATATTCTTTGCCACCAGAAAAACTGGAAGAACTTAAACAAAACAATGAGGCATTAGTTTTCGGGCACAGTTTAACTGACCAGATCGGAGGGCAATTAAATGCAGGGTTTCTATTGACAAATATGTATGAAGACGACTGGGGCGGAGAAAATAAAATGGACAATTTTTTTCCTGCATTCATAGCGACAAGAGCAGTAAAACCTGGTATAGACGGATAGGATAACAGGTATTAAGGCGGTTTGTATCAGGCGGGCTATAGCCCCAAACGTCATCTTTAACCATTCCGAATCTCTACTTAGAGTAAAGCCTTTGCCTGAGTTTGTTTTGAGTTTGAGCCTAAATCTGCGATACACTGTTCCCGGATTTTCCAGATTTCGTTAAAATTAAGATTATATTTTTTACACCAATTTTTTAAAAACTCCTGATGGATTTCAATTTTTTTACTGATTACATCTTTGGGTCTGATCTCCAGTTCTTTCAATAAATTGTTTACAAAATTGATTTCAGATGAATTTTGTGTCGTGCAGTCGTAAATTTCATCTTGAATTTTCAAATAATTATGAGCTTCGGGTATATATTCCAAACCAAACTTTTCCAATGTAATTGCAACTTTTGGTGTATTGTTGCCATTCATTCTGAAAATCCCGAGCGTTAATTGCACATCGGAATGATTATTTTCATCGGCCAGTAATTTCAGCAAAGCGTGCTTGGAGCTACAGCTTCCTTTTTGTTCTTTCAGAACCAGCGTAAAATCTTTCCGGTTAAAATTTCTGCCATAGGGTAGATTTTTTACGTAATGCATTGCTTCCGAAAATGAATGAATTCCTGATTCATTGAACAGTTTAGAAATGGGTAATTCTGAATTTAATTCGAAATCAAACATTTAAAATAGAATCAAAGTTCGTCTTTCAAAAACTTTCCGGTAATGCTTTTCGGATTTTTTGCGACTTCTTCCGGTGTTCCCCGGGCGATGACTTTTCCGCCTTTTTCACCACCATCCGGACCAATGTCGATGATGTGGTCGGCTAATTTGATCACATCCAGATTATGTTCAATGATGATGACCGTATTTCCGTAATCCACAATTTTCCGGATGACATCCATCAAAATCCGGATATCCTCAAAATGCAGGCCGGTAGTGGGTTCATCGAGAATGTAAATCGTTTTCCCGGTTTGTTTTTTGCTTAATTCGGAAGCCAGTTTCACACGCTGTGCCTCACCGCCAGAAAGGGTGGTCGATTGCTGCCCGAGCGTGATGTAACCCAAGCCTACATCCTGCAAAGTCTTTACACTTCGGTAAATTTTCGGGATCGGCTCAAAGAATTCCACCGCTTCGTTGACGGTCATATCCAGCACGTCGGCAATGGATTTTCCTTTGTAGCGTACTTCAAGCGTTTCCCGGTTAAACCTTTTGCCGTTACAGGTTTCACAGGGAACATATACATCCGGCAAAAAATTCATTTCTATGACTTTCAGCCCCGCGCCTTCACAAGTTTCGCAGCGGCCACCTTTTACGTTGAACGAGAAACGCCCCGGCTTGTATCCGCGGATTTTGGCTTCCGGTAATTGGGTAAAAAGATTCCGGATGTCTGAAAACAAATTGGTGTAAGTCGCAGGATTGGAGCGTGGTGTACGGCCGATGGGCGACTGATCCACTTCAATGACTTTGTCGAGATGTTCCAGCCCTTCGATTTTTTTATAAGGCATCGGTTCCTGTTCGGAACGATAAAAATGTTTGCTCAAAATAGGGTAGAGGGTTTCGCTAATCAACGTAGATTTTCCGCTGCCGGAAACGCCGGTTACCACGATAAGTTCACCCAAAGGGATTTCCAGATTTACATTTTTCAGGTTATTTCCCATTGCACCCGAAAGTTTAACGGATTTTCCGTTTCCTTTCCGCCGTTTTTCCGGGATTTCAATCTGTTTGTCACCGTTGATATAATCCGATGTAAGCGTCTGCGCTTCCTTGATTTTTTTCGGTTCACCCTGCCAGACAATTCTACCGCCGCGCCTTCCTGCATTCGGGCCGATGTCGATCACATAATCCGATTCCAGGATCATGTCTTTGTCATGTTCCACTACCAGAACGGAATTCCCGATGTCACGCAGTTTTTTTAATGAATCAATCAGCTTTACATTGTCACGCTGATGTAATCCGATAGAAGGTTCATCCAGTATATAAAGCACGTTCACAAGCTGTGAACCGATTTGGGTTGCCAGACGGATTCGTTGCGCTTCGCCGCCGGAAAGCGATTTCGAAGGACGGTCAAGCGCAAGATAATCCAGTCCGACGTCCAGCAGAAAAGTCAACCGGGTTTGAATTTCTTTCAGGATTTCCTGTGCGATTATTTGTTGTTTCTTGTCTAGTTTTTTGTCCAGGGAATTGATCCAGTTCAGTAAAAACTGCAAATCAAATCCGGCCACTTCACCGATGTGTTTTTTGTCGATTTTAAAATGCAATGATTCTTTTTGCAGGCGATAGCCTTTACAATCGGGGCATTCGATTTGTTTGGAAAATTTACGCGAAATGCTCCCGGAAGACGGATTCATTTTGTCGCCCATCATATCTTCCAGAAAGGGTATAATTCCTTCAAAATCAATTTTATAAATCTTGCTTACATCGGCAAATTTAAGCTGGACATCAACGGTTTCTTTGATTCCGTATAAAATATCATTAATCAGATCCTTGCTTAATTTTTTGTAAGGTGTTTCAGGCAGTTCACCATGTTTGGCGTAAATGGATTCGATCTGTTTTTTTAGCCTCGCAGCATTTTTGATTTCTTCCAGTGGCGCGATCATCCCGTTTTTAAATGAACGGTTCGCGTCTGGAAACACTTTATCAATGTTCACGACTTTCAGTTCACCTAAACCGTTACAAGTCGGGCAGGCGCCTTTAGGCGAGTTGAATGAAAACGTATTGGGTTCGGGAGTAGGATAGGATATACCGGTTGTGGGACACATCAGGTTACGGCTGTAAAAACGGGTTTCATGGGTTTCGTAATCTAAAACCATCATTACGTTTTCGCCCTGCTGCATGGCCAAATCAATTGAGTTCAGAAGCCGTTCGTCGGTAATCTTATCATTTAATTTTAATTTATCAATAACCAGCTCAATGTCGTGTGTTTTGTAGCGGTCGAGCTTCATTCCCGGCAGGATTTCCACTACTTCCCCATCAACCCTCACTTCCATATAACCTTTTTTTGAAAACTGGGCGAACAGCTCACGGTAATGCCCTTTTCTTGCACGTACCAAAGGAGAAAGGATCGCAATCTTTTTGTCGTTGAATTTTTCTTTGATCAGGTTTTTGATCTGCTCATCGGTATAACTGACCATTTCCTCACCGGTATTATATGAATAAGCCGTGGAAGCTCTCGCATAAAGCAGCCGAAGGAAATCATAGATTTCGGTAATCGTCCCGACGGTTGAGCGTGGACTTTTGGAAGTGGTTTTCTGTTCTATGGCGATAACGGGCGAAAGGCCTTCGATTTTGTCAACGTCCGGGCGTTCCAGGCCACCCAGGAACTGCCGTGCATAAGCTGAAAAGGTTTCAATGTAGCGCCGTTGTCCTTCGGCATAAATCGTATCGAATGCCAGCGATGATTTTCCGCTTCCGCTCAGTCCTGTAATCACTACCAATTTTTCTCTTGGAATCCGGACATCAATGTCTTTCAGGTTATGTTCCCTTGCTCCGTAAACTTCTATGAAATCATTCATTCTTTCAATCAAATCAGGCGCAAATTTACGTCTTTTAAGAGCGAAAAAAAAGTGTCCTGACGGACACTTGCAGATTAGTTTTATTCTTTAATAGGAATATATATTTTGGTGAGTAAATTCTCTTTGTTTTTTACTGCTTCAGGATCATTCAGGTATTCTTCCCAATAAGAATTCCCGAGCCGGATTTTATTTTGCTGCGCATATTTTTCCATTTTGTCCATGGTTGATGAAAGGGTTTCATAGCTTCCTTTATGGATGCAGACCAGCGCGTTGCCCGCGGGAATGGAATAAAGCATCATGCCATCCTGCAATTTGATGGATTCCGCGATGGGATAACCGCAATAGAATTTTGCTTTTCTGGCGGCAATATCGACATACTCATAATAAGAAACCGGATTTCCTACCTTTTGGGGTGAAACTTTTAAATAATCGGTGAGATAGCTGTACAGCAGACCGAGCGATTCTTCAGTCGCGGTTTTGATTTCTTCTTCTTCCAGCGAAGTTTCATTCAGCACTGTGAGCAGCTTGTCGCCCCGGAAGATTTCGGTTTTGATCATTCCGGGAATTAAGGCGCCTGCCTGTTCAGGAGTAAGGGAAGATGTTTTTAATCGCTGTTCGAGCAAATTCAACCCTTCGGTCAGGTTTTCGGTTAATTTGCTGGAGGTGAAATAGCTGTAATACCTGGAAAAATAACCAATTTCATGACTTTCGATCGTCCATTTTACTTTTGTTTTTGACAAACTGATTTGTGTAAATTCAGCTTTCATAGTGGAAGATTTCCCCAAATCCAGACCTTTCAGCTCATAGTCAATAAATTTATTCTGTTCGGAATCGGTAATGGTGATTTCCGCATTCTCATGGTCCTCGGTTTCCCATTTATAACCGGCTCCCTTTCCTCTGTATGGAGCAAAAAACTCCTGTTTTGAAAGCGAATCTGTAGCAGCGGACCAGGGTTCCCATTCAGAAAACTCCTTCAGGTTGTTGAACTCTTCATAAACGATTCCCACAGGAACATCCATCTCTTTTTCAGCAGATGCAGTGATTTTATCGGGTAGGAAAATAGGGAAAAGAAGGATGATGATCACAATTAAAATAAGAAGTTGGGCAAATCTTTTCATGAAAATCAATTTAGAAATTATACACAAATGTATAAATTAAAGAGAGAGTTAGCGTTAAAATAAGGATTTATCTTGTATTTGGATAAATTCTAATCAATCTCACTTAAGAAGCTTTGTCGGGAAAAATTAAAAAAAGGGAAGATTTTACTCTTCCCTTTTTTTAATTCTTGAAGTAAACTATGTTTTTCTTCAAGATACCACTCCTAATAACTGATAATGTTTTTGAAAAATTTAAAATATTGCGAACCGTTGAGTCCCTGGGTGAAAAAGTTTCACCAATAAATGAGTAATTTTGTTTCATAGACAATATTGAATTTGGGTTATATCTTGTAAACGGTTAATCCAAATTTTTATTGCCGGTTGTTAATAACTTTCGCGTTAAACAATTGTTAATGAAAGATTTTTGTCTTCAATCACCTTTCTCAGGTTAATCAGCGCATAGCGCATCCTACCCAAAGCCGTATTGATACTGACATCTGTTTCTTCAGCGATTTCTTTAAAGCTCAGCCCCTTGAAAATCCGCAGGCGTAAAACTTCCTGCTGGTCGTCGGGCAGATAATCAATGATCAGGCGAAGTTCTTTGTCAATCTGTTCTTTGATGATTTTGGTTTCGGAGCAATCTTCGGGATCGGCCAAAAAATCAAAAATACTAAAATCCTCATCCACAAAGGTTTCTCCAATTACCGGCATACGGGTTTTGGAGCGGAAGAAATCAATGGTAAGATTGTGCGCAATACGCATTACCCAAGGCAGAAATTTGCCTTCTTCACTGTATTTACCTTCTTTGAGTGTAAGAATTACTTTCACAAAGGTATCCTGGAAGATATCTTCTGCAATATTCTTATCTAAAACTTTGGAAAAAATAAAGCCGTAAACTTTATTCTTGTGCCTATCAATCAATTCTGCTAACGCCGATTCGTCTCCTAAGATATACGCATCGACCAATTGCGAATCATCAATGAATTTCATATTCTTCTACTTTTGTCTTCAAGTGTTAAAAACGTAGAATGTGTCTTCTATAGGCAGATAATTTTTGATGTTATTCGGACAAATATATAAATTTTTCTTAAAACCATGATTTATTTCATAAAAAAAGCCACTTTTTTAACAGTGGCTTGCTTTTATGGATAAAACTTCTTTTTATAGTGACGCGGAATGTACCAGCAGATCGGTCAGTTTGTTTGAATATCCAGTTTCGTTATCATACCAGGAAACCAGTTTCACGAAAGTGGGTGAAAGCATGATTCCGGCATCCTTATCAAAAATGGAAGTTCTTTTATCTCCCACGAAATCCTGGGAAACAACCAAATCTTCGGTATAGCCCAAAATTCCTTTCAATTCTCCCTCAGAAGCAGCTTTCATTGTCGCTGAAATCTCATCGTAAGTAGTTTCTTTCTCCAATCTCACGGTTAAATCCACTACAGAAACGTCTGCTGTCGGAACGCGGAATGACATACCGGTCAGCTTTCCGTTCAAAGAAGGAATTACTTTCCCGACTGCTTTGGCCGCGCCTGTGGAAGACGGAATGATATTCAGCAAAGCGGAACGCCCGCCGCGCCAGTCTTTCATAGAAGGCCCGTCAACAGTTCTCTGCGTAGCGGTGGTTGCGTGTACGGTGGTCATTAAACCTTCGATAATACCAAAATTGTCGTGCATTACTTTTGCCAAAGGAGCCAAACAATTGGTGGTACAGGAAGCGTTTGAGAAGATTTTCACATCATCTTTTAATTCTTTGTGGTTCACGCCCATGACGAACATGGGTGTATCGTCTTTTGACGGAGCCGAAAGGATCACTTTTTTTCCTCCGGCATTGAGGTGTGCCTGTGCCTGTTCTTTTGCAAGGAACAAACCGGTTGATTCCACAATGTATTCGGCGCCGACTTCATTCCACTTTAGATTGTTCGGATCTCTTTCAGAAGTAACCCTGATAGTTTTTCCATTGACAACCAGGTTGTTTCCTTCCACTTTTACTTCTCCTTTGAACCTTCCGTGAACGGAGTCATACTTCATCATATATGCCATATATTCCGCATTGATTAAGTCATTGATTCCTACAATTTCAATGTTATCTCTTTCAAGCATCGCATTGAACACAAGGCTTCCGATTCGTCCGAAACCGTTAATTCCTACTTTGATTGTTGACATTTTGTTTGTTTTTAAATGGTTATTAAATGGCTAAAATTTTAGCGACTTTTATAAGTTCCTGATCTATTTCGTTGTGTTTTTTAATAGCTTCCTGAATGGGTGTGTAAACAATTTTATTGGAACGTAGCCCTGCCATGACATCGGTTCTGCCTCCCATCAGGCCTTCGACCGCCGCAACCCCTAAGCGGCTCGCAAGCACCCTGTCCATACAGCTTGGATTTCCACCGCGTTGAATATGCCCCAAAACCGTTACCCGGATTTCATATTCGGGGAATTTCTTCTGGGTTGCTTTTGCAAGCTCGTAAACACTTCCCAGTTCTTCGCCTTCCGCCACCACCACAATGCTCGAATTCTTGCCTGATTGTTCGGATTTCTGAAGGGATTGGAACAAACCCTCCAGGCTGTCTTTCCTTTCAGGAATCAAAATATCCTGCGCGCCGGAAGCAATTCCACTGTTCAATGCAATAAATCCTGCATCGCGTCCCATGACTTCCACAAAGAATACACGGCTGTGCGAAGTCGCTGAATCACGGATCCGGTCAATGGCCTCGATCACCGTATTGAGTGCGGTATCGTAACCAATCGTAAAATCCGTCCCAAAGATATCATTGTCAATAGTTCCCGGTAAACCGATGAACGGGATTCCGAATTCTTCATGAAAAATAGTAGCACCGGTAAATGAACCGTCTCCGCCGATTACAATGAGCGCATCAAGTTGATTTTTTTTCAGGTTTTCATAGGCTGCTGTTCGTCCTTCTCTGGTTCTGAATTTGTCAGAACGAGCCGTTTTAAGGAAAGTCCCGCCACGGTTGATGATATGTTTCACAGACCTGGCACCCAATTCGGACATTTGGTTGGTGATAAGCCCCTCGTAGCCCATTTTAATTCCTGTACATTTTATCCGGTAAAAAGCGCAGGTACGGACGACCGAGCGGATGGCCGCATTCATTCCCGGTGAATCTCCTCCCGAAGTCAATACACCGATATTTTTAATTGAAACCGCTGGCACTTTTATTGTCTGAATTAAAGAAGTGCAAATATAAGCAGGAACTCCCTGAATTTAAAATATTTTGAACAAAACTATTCCCTTTTTTCTCCTTTCTCAATGGGCTCAAGCCTCCCTGAACGAAAATCTTTTTCCAAAATCACTTCTATGTATAAATCTTCCCGGATTTTGTGCGGATTAAATTCGGTTTTCAGGTCCAGATCAAACGCTCCTCCCGCAGAATTCCAGAGAAAAGCGTTCACGCCACCACGCAATTCTTTGATGATATCGTAAGATGTTTTATCGGTTTCCCGGTTGATGAGCTTGATCAAGATTTGCCCGCGCGAAAGAGATAATTTTTTTAATTTTTCTTCAAATTCATCGGCCAGTACCTGCTGGCGTTTTTTGACATACTTCCTTTTTTCTCTTCTTGTATCAAAATATTGTGCCGTATCCTGAATAGAATTGTACTCTTCCACAGCAACTTTTACATAAGGCCAAACGTCGCGTACCCTTTTCCTTAGCCATAGATAATATTTTTTTTCCATTTCCGTGGTGAGCTTCAGATAAATCATATCCGCGTTTTCAAGCTGAATGGTATCAAATATGGCTAAATCGGCCGGAGAAATGGAATCCAGTTCAGATAACTCCTGTCGGGCTTGCGTTTCTTTATCGGTTTCTTCTTGTGCTGAAAGAGGACGAAAAAGAATAAAAAATATAATCAGAAGCTTCCAATTCATAACACCGTCTGCATTATCAAAAATTGTTCCTGTTTTTACTAAATTTGCACAAACTTAAATGAATGACTAAAAATAAATTCTTCGGGGAAAAATCAATCAAATTCCTCGAAACCTATTTGAATACAACCTCGCCCACAGGTTATGAAACCACCGGGCAGCTGGTCTGGACAAAATACATAAAACCGTATGTAGATGAAATCCGATCGGACAATTACGGAACCGCTTATGGGATCATCAATCCGGAAGCAAAATATAAAGTGGTTTTGGAAGCGCATGCCGACGAGATTTCTTGGTATGTCAATTATATTTCCAAGGAAGGCATGATTTACGTAATCCGAAACGGCGGTTCTGACGCAGTAATCGCACCGTCAAAAAGAGTAAACATCCATACAAAAAAAGGAATTGTGCAGGGCGTTTTCGGGTGGCCGGCCATCCATGTAAGGGACAGGGAAAGAGATGAAGCGCCGAAGATCGAAACGATCTGGATCGATTGCGGGGCAAATTCCAAAGAAGAAGTTGAAAAGCTGGGTATCCATGTGGGCTGCGTGATTACTTATCCGGACGAATTTACTACGCTGAACGACCGGTATTTTGTCTGCCGTGCGCTGGACAACCGGATCGGCGGATTTATGATTGCCGAAGTCGCAAGATTAATTCATGAAAACAAGGATAAAATTGATTTCGGATTGTATTTTACGAATTCCGTCCAGGAAGAAGTCGGTTTGCGCGGCGCGGAAATGATTACGAAAACTATCCGGCCCGATGTTGCCATTGTAACCGATGTCACCCACGACAGCTCAACGCCGAAAATGAACAGGATCAAAGAAGGAGAAATCAACTGCGGTGATGGGCCGGTGATTACCTATGCGCCTGCGGTTCAGAATAATTTAAGGGAATTGATTATCGACGCGGCGGAATCCAAAAAAATCCCGTTCCAGCGCGCTGCAAGCAGTCGCGTAACCGGAACCGATACCGATGCGTTTGCCTACAGCAATGGGGGAGTACCTTCCGCGCTGATTTCTCTTCCGTTGAAATATATGCATACGACAGTAGAAATGGTTCATAAAAACGATGTGGAAAATACTATCAAACTAATGTATGAAGCCGTGAAGAAGATTAAAAACAACCAGGATTTTAAGTATTTCTAAAACGATATAAATGAAAAAAGCGCAGAACCAGTTGGGATTGCGCTTTATTTTTATAGCTTATGGCGTAATTAAATTCTGGTAAGCGCCGGGATTAAGATCAGAATTGTTACCTGGCCGTGGATCGCCTAAAAGATCTTTAATAAGTGAATTTGTCCAGGGATCATTATTAATATAGATAACATCCGCATGCCCTTTGGCAGGAGAATCATTCAGTAATCTTAGATCATTGACCAAATCTTCCGATTCCACAAACATCGGGTCGTCTGTGAGGGTATGGGAAGCAGATGAAAATGCCCCGGACGGGAATTCATCCGGCATATCCATCCGGATGACATTGTAATCAAATTGATAATTGAAATTAAAATTGGTGACCGTATCAAATTTAATGGCGTTCAAAGAAATGCCGTAAAATATATTATTGTAAAAATTTG
>Ga0206107_1000273_pt1 | contig 28071 bp, 34 predicted proteins | sample 2B0metagenome_FD_148652 | JGI IMG/M metagenome (GOLD analysis project Ga0206107, IMG submission 148652) | Enriched microbial communities from leaf-cutter ant dump, University of Wisconsin, Madison, United States - 2B0 | ecosystem: Environmental > Terrestrial > Nest > Insects nest > Nest dump...
ACTCCACCCCGCTAACTCTACGCGAGGCCCCCTCCACAGCCATCGTCACAGGCGACGGCGCACCCTCGCTCCCTGCGCCATGACGAGCGCCACGCCCGCCGCCAGCATCGCCACCGCCGTGGCCACGATGGGTGCGGCGTCGATGCCGGTGCCGGACAACTCCTCGTCCGCCGGGGGTGGCGTGACCGGCCCGGCGTCTGCCGCGGTCGCGGAGAGCTCAAGCACGGCCGTCTTGCCCTCGAAGCCGGTGGCGGTGATGGTGCGCGCACCCGTAGAGCCGACGGTGACGACGTTGTCCGCAACCTCGTCTCCCGGCACGCTGCTCTCGAACTCGACGCTGGACGTGACGTCGCCCAAGTCGTTGCCGAACTCGTCATAGCCTCGCGCCGTGACCACCACCTGGTCGCCCACCACGGGTGAGCCGGGCGCCGCGCTCAGCACAAAGTGATCCAGGTCGCCGGCGAGCACGCTCAAGGTGTAGTCGGCGGTGTCCGAGCCAAAGGCGTTGGTGGCGACCACATGCACCGCGTAGTCCCCTGCCACCTCGGAGCTGCCGCTCAGCACGCCGGTGGTGGGGTTCAGCGTGAACCCGGCGGGAACAGTCCCGGAGAAGGTGATGGGTGTGGTGCCGGTGGTGACGATGGGCTCGTAGAACAAGTCCCCGGCATCAAGATCCGGCAGGCTCGCAGTGGTGATGACAGGAGCGGAGGCCCCGGCCACCGTCGAGGCGGCGGACACCACCGTGCCCGGCCCAAAGTTCTCCGCAACCGCGCTGACGGCAACGCTCAACTGGTGGCCGGCGTCGGACATTGCCGGGGTGTAGTTCTCATCAGTGGCGCCCGCGATCGCGACGCCGTCGAGCCGCCACTGGTAGCTCAACACTGCTCCCGCGTTCCAACCCGAGGTCAGGGCGCTCACCTCAGCGCCGGGCTCTGGGGCGGAGCTCAACGTGACGGTGCCCGTGAGGTCTGCGATGCGAATGTTGCTGAACAGCGAGACCTCATACTCGGCGGGCGAGATGCTCGCGTCTCCCGTGGACCCGCCGTGAATGCCCACGCCGTACACACCACCCGTTCCGGACACCGCGGCCATGCCAAAGTCGCCCATAGAGATCTGCGTGATGGGCGCGCCGTCGAGCACGGCAGGGAAGGTCGCGACTCGCGCTGGGGTGCCGCGGTTCACCTGGTCGCCCAGCCCCAGCTGACCGTGAACGTTGCCTCCCCACGTCATGAGCGAACCCGTGGAGGTGAGCGCGGCGCCGCTGGTCTGGCCAAGGCTTATCGCCGTGATGGTCTCTCCCGGGTTGAGTCCGGGGAACTTTAGGGTGCTGATATCCCCTAGCCACTCGGGATACGGATAGAGGGGATCGGTTCCCGCCCTCACGTCGCTGAATCCCAGCGGGTGGTACGCGGGGTCGTTGAAGCCCCAGACGTAGACCTGGCCGCTAACCGTGAGCGCGGCGGTTGCGGTAGCGGTTGCCGTCACCTGCTTGACGGGCATGAACTCGAAGTAGGGCACGATCCGCGGAACATCGTGAATTACCCAGGACCACTCCCCTGTGCCCACCTGGCCGTGCTCGTTGGCACCCCATCCGCGCACGCCACCCGCGGGGGTGATCGCAAACGAGGTGTTGGTCCCTGCGGTGACCGCGGTGGCGCTGCCGGCAGACATCACGAGCTGCGGCGAGGAGTGGTCGGTTCCGGCATCTCCCGTGCCAAGTTGCCCGTAGGCGTTGGCTCCCCACGCATACACCTGTCCATCCGCGCCCAACGCGAGCGAGTGGCTGCCGCCCGCAGAGACCTGCGTGATGGCGTGGAAGTTGAGATTGGGGAACATTCCCTGCTCAAGCTCCACGGGAGTGGGGTGGGGATCGGTGTCGCCCACGCCAAGCTGTCCGTGCGAGTTGTCTCCCCACGCGTAGACCTTGCCCTGAAGCGTCAGCGCGAGTGCATGGGTGGAGCCGATGGCCACCTGCACAATGCGGTCCGCCGCGTCGGTGAAGGGAGGCAGCGTGGTGACCTCGGTGGGAGTGAGCTGCTCCGTCACGGAGGGGCCCATCCCGAGGAGCCCGGTGGTGTCGCGTCCCCATGAGAACAACCGGCCGTCGTCTGTCACGCCGAGCACCACGCCCTGCAGGGAGCCGTCAGACCTGCTCGCAGCCACCTGCACAAACTTTGGCGACGCGTCCGGCGGCATGGCACTCGCCGCGAGCGGCACGCTCATCACGGCAAGTGCGGCCGCTCCTGCAAGAGCCACCACGCGCGTTAGCCAGGCGCCGCGGCGCGCGGAAAGTTGGTTTGCCACCGTAGAACTCCTCAGCTTGGGCCCTTCCGGCGGGCCCCCTGTCACAGTAGTAGCACCACTGCATAACTGCAATGAGTGCAGTAATGCTAGCAGGACGGATGGCGCGTGACCTGTCACATCTGCGCACCCATTACCGTGTCACCATGACCCGCTCTCTCCTTGCGCCGGGCGACCACGCGCCCGACTTCACGGCCCCCACCGACACCGGCACCTTCACGCTGTCCGATCACCTCGGCGAGTCGCTCATCCTGTTCTTCTACCCCGCCGCCATGACGCCTGGCTGCACCAAGGAGGCATGCGACTTCCGCGACAGCCTCGGCGCGCTCGGGGCCGCCGGCTACACGGTGGTGGGGATCTCCAAGGACTCCCCGGAGGTGCTGGCCCAGTTCCGTGCCACGGAGGGGTTGACCTACCCGCTTGTATCCGATGCCGACCTCGCGATTCAGAACACCTACGGCGTGTGGGGCCAAAAGAATCTCTACGGCAAGGTCATTGACGGCACCATCCGCTCCACGATCGTCGTAGGCCCAGACGGCACCGTCACCCACGCGTTCTACAACGTCAAGGCAACCGGGCACGTGGGAAGACTGCGCCGAGACCTGGGCCTGCCCGCGTAGTCTTGGTGCCGCGCGCGAGTGGCGAAATTGGCATACGCGCTGGATTTAGGTTCCAGTGTCTTCGGACGTGCGGGTTCAAGTCCCGCCTCGCGCACCATGTGAGTTGGCCTCCCGCAGCTGGCACGGGCACCGTCCGCGGCCCCGTCAGGGTGCGTAACCCGCGCAGAATCTGACGCAACCTCCGCATCACGCCTGGTGTGGCTCCCCGCCGTGGGAGATTTTGCGCGGGTTACTGACGCACATCCCACGCGCCCACTCTCGCGTGGCCCCACAATTGACCCGTGACCCACGACCTCCTGGCGCTTGCCGCGGCGGGCTTCGCCGCGGGCCTCGCCATCGCGATGCCGCTGGGTGCCATCGCCGTGCTGATCCTGCGCGAGTCGATGGTGCGCGGGCTGTGGTTTGGCCTCGCCGCCGGCGCCGGGTGCGCCACGGTGGATCTGCTGTATTGCGGGCTCGCGGTGGCGCTTGGCGCCACCATCGCCCACGCCGTGGAACCGTGGCTCCCCGCGCTGGCGGCAGTGTCGGGCCTGGTAATCGTTGGCATTGGCACGTGGCAACTGCGGTCCGCGCTGACGCCGCACGCGGCAACGCAGACGGCACAGATCGTCGCGGGATCGCGGCTGCGCGTCTACGGGCGCTTCGTTGGCCTCACCGCGCTGAACCCGGCGACGATCGTCTACTTCCTCGCGCTGAGCGCCGTCGTCACCACCATCACCACGTCTGCGGCGGGGCCTTTGGTGTTCGTGGGCGCGACGTTCATCGCGTCGCTGCTGTGGCAGTCAACGCTCGCCGTGATCGGAGCCGTCATCGGTGCCACGGTGACCGAGCGCACCACGCGCGTACTCGGAATCGTGGCCTCATGCGCGATCATCGCGCTCGGCATCGTGGCGATCATCGCGGCGCTGACGCGCGCCTAGCCAGCTCGGCACGAGGCGACGCCGGGACCACAAACCGGCCCCGGCGCCGGGCCGGATCAGTGCGAGTGCTGTTCGGCGACCTGCTTGCGCACGTCATCCATGTCGAGGCCCTCCACGGCGGCAACGAGCTGCTGCAGCTGCGGTCCGGGCAGGGCGCCCGCCTGGTTGAAGACCATGATGCCGTCGCGGAACGCCATGAGCGTGGGGATCGCGGTGATCTGGTACTTCTGCGACAGCTCGGGGTGAGCCTCGGTGTCGACCTTAGCGAAGGTGATCTCGGGCTTCTGGTCAGACAGCGCGCCGTAGATGGGCGCAAAGCGCTTGCAGGGTCCGCACCACTCGGCCCAGAAGTCGACGAGGACGATGCCATCCTTGCCAACGGTCTCGTCAAAGGTCTCGGTGCTCAAGTCAACGGTTGCCATGGTGTCCTCTCCGGCGGCGAAGGCCGCGTGTTCACGTCCTAGAGTGTCATGCCCCGGCGCGCATCTGTGCCGAATCGCGCTGAGGCGGTAGAAAAGACTCATGACCGACATGGCCGAACTTCCGTCCGAGCCCACAGGCTGGCTCAGCGACAACGAGCTGAACCATGTGCGTTCCGAGCTTCCCTTGCTGTACGTGAACGCGATTCCGGTCCGCATTAATCCCCGCGGCGAGGTCGCCGAGATCGGCTTGCTGCTGCGCGCCGACGAAGGGGTCATCTCGCGGGCGCTCGTCGCCGGGCGCGTCATGTACCACGAGACGGTGCGGGATGCCCTGATCCGCAACCTCGAGAAGGACCTGGGGCCGGTGGCGCTGCCACGCGTGCCCACCTCTCCCACGCCGTTCGCGATCGCCGAGTACTTCCCCACCGCCGGCGTGACCGCGTTCCATGACGCGCGTCAGCACGCGGTGGCGCTGGCGTATGTGGTGCCGGTGGACGGCGACTGCGAGCCCTCGCAGAACGCCCTCGACATCGTGTGGCTCAGCCCCGAAGAGGCCGCGTCTCCCGACGTCTCTGGCGAGATGGCGCACGGGCAAGACGTGCTGCTGCGCCAAGCGCTGGCGCACTGCGGCGTACTGCCGTAGCGCGCAACGGCGCTTAGCTCAGCACGGCCGCGATGTGGGGGGCGAGCGCCCGGAACGCCGCCGCGCGGTGCGAGATCCGGTTCTTCTCCTGGGGCGACAGCTGCGCGGACGTCACGTCATAGCCCTCTGGCACAAAGATGGGGTCGTAGCCAAAGCCGTTGCCGCCCGACGCTGCCTCAGCCAAGCGCCCACGCACAGTTCCCAGCTCCACCAGTTCGGTGCCGTCCGGCTTGACGAGCGCGGCGGCGCAGACAAAAGCTGCGCCGCGGTGGGCGGTGGGGATGTCGGTCATTTGCGCCAAGAGCAGCTGCAGGTTCTCGGAGTCGGCACCGTGCCTGCCGCTCCACAGCGCGGAGAAGATGCCGGGCGCGCCGCCCATGATGTCCACGGCGATGCCGGAGTCGTCCGCGATGGCGGGCAGTCCCGTTGCGGCGCACAATGCGTGGGCCTTGATGAGGGCGTTTTCGGCGAAGGACGTGCCGTCTTCCACGGGCGCCGGCGCGCCCAGCTGACCCGCGGAGGCGATGTCCCCTTGCGTCAGCCCCGGCACGAGCGGCTCCAGGATCGCGAGGATCTCACCCACCTTGTGGGCATTGTGGGTCGCGAGCGCGAGGCGCGCCATCAGCCCTCCAGCGCCGCGGCCTGCAGCGCGGCCAGCTGCGCATTGCCCGCGGTGGCAAGCGCCAGCAGCTCGTCGAGCTCGCCTCGCGAAAACGGCGCGCCCTCCGCGGTTCCCTGCACCTCAACGAACCCGCCGGTGCCGGTCATGACCACGTTCATGTCGGTCTCGGCCCGCACGTCCTCGACGTACGGAAGGTCGAGCATCGGCACCCCGTCGATGATGCCAACGGACACGGCAGAGACGGAGCCAAGCAGCGGCACCTTACGAGCGCCGATGGCACCGTTGGCGCGGCCCCAGGCAATGGCGTCGGCCAGTGCCACGTACGCCCCGGTGATGGCGGCCGTGCGGGTGCCGCCGTCCGCGTCGATGACGTCGCAGTCCAGCACGATGGTGTTCTCCCCCAGCTGCTTGACGTCGATGATGGCGCGCAGCGAGCGGCCGATGAGCCGCGAGATCTCGTGGGTGCGGCCGCCGATCTTGCCGCGCACGGATTCACGATCGTTGCGCGTGTTGGTGGCGCGCGGGAGCATCGAGTATTCGGCGGTGACCCAGCCTTCGCCGCTGCCTTGCTTCCAGCGCGGAACGCCCTGCGTGAACGACGCCGAGCACAGCACCCGCGTGCCCCCAAACGTCACGAGGCACGAGCCTTCGGCGGCATGCTGAAAGCCGCGTTCGAAGGAGATGGGGCGCAGCTCGTGGGGGGCGCGGCCGTCCGCGCGGGTGATCGTCATGACATCGAGCCTAGGGCTTCACCACTCGTGGCTGATCCCCGGCTCCGCGAGCACGGCATCGGGAGCCGTGGCGCGCACCTGCGCCATGGTTTGGTCGGGGTCCACCCAGGACGCGATATGCGTCACCAGCACCCGTGCGGCGCCCGACGCTGCGGCGAGGTCTCCCAGCTGGTCGCCATTCATGTGCACACCGGGCGGGTTGACCTCGCGATGCGCCCAGCCGGCCTCGCCCAACAGCAGGTCGCATCCGTGCGCCAAGGCATCGACCTCATCGCAGCGATCGGTGTCCCCCGTGAAGACCAGCGATACTCGCCCGCGACCGGCCGATGGCCCCTCGATGCGATACGCAAGCGCGGGAACGGGATGGAAGGCGCGCGCCACAAGAATGTCGAACGGGCCAAGCGACACCCGTGCGCCGTGCTGCAGGGCCGTGAAGTCAAAGACGGAGAGGTCCTCGCGTGAGGCGTTCGCGCCGGTGTCTCCCGCGACCTCGAGGATGCGGCGGTCAAGCCCGGGCGGTCCAAAGAGGTTGATGCGCGCCAGGCCCTCGTCGCGCGCGGGACCGTACCGCCGCAGCACTGACAGCGAGGCGAGATCCGCGCAGTGATCCGGGTGTCCGTGGGAAATGAGCACGCCGTCCACACGCGCGGGATCGCAATAGCGCTGGAGCGGGCCGATGGCTCCCGATCCCAGATCGAGCACGAGCCTCCACGTGCGGCCGGCAGCGTCGGCCTCGAGCAGATAGCACGAGGCGGGCGAGTAGGGGCCCGGCGTGGAGCCCGCGCTGCCAATGATCGTGAGCCTCACAGCGACTCCACATGCGTCACCACGGGCCCCAGGAACCGCTGCGCGAGCTCCTCAAAGCGGCTCCTCTCGCCCGTGGCGAAGAAGCGGTGGTTGGCCGGGGTGGCGGTGGGCGCCTCGAGCCCGGAGGCGGCGAGCGCGCGGTAGACGTCGATCGCGGTCTCAATGGCCGAGTCCACGAGGGTCACGTCTTCGCCCATGACGTAACCGATCGCGCCCGCGAGCATCGGGTAGTGCGTGCAGCCCAGGATGACGGTGTCAACATCTGCCGCACTCAGCGGCGCCAAGTACTCGTGCGCCACCGCCACCACCTCGGGGCCAGACGTGATGCCCGCCTCCACGAGTTCCACAAACCGCGGGCAGGCTTGGCTCGTCACGGCGATGTCGGGGGCGCCGGCGAGCGCGTCGTCATAGGCGCCCGACGTGATGGTCGCCACGGTGCCGATCACCCCTACCCGGCGGTTGCGGCTGAGGGTGGCGGCGCGGCGGACCGCGGGCACGATGACCTCCACCACGGGTACCCCGCGCTCGCGCGAAAACCGCTCGCGAGCGTCCCTGAGCACCGCCGCGGAGGCGGTGTTGCAGGCGATGACGAGCAGCTTCACGCCGTCGTCCACGAGCTGATCCATGATTGTCATGGCGTGGCGGCGCACGTCCGCGATGGGAAGCGGGCCGTAGGGGCCGTTGAGGGTATCGCCCACGTAGTGGACGGACTCGTGCGGCATCATGTCCATGATGGCGCGCGCCACAGTGAGGCCGCCCACACCGGAATCGAACACGCCAATGGGCGCCTCAGTCATCGCGTGTCACTCCTGTTCCGCCACGAACTCGACGAGCGTGTCCTGTAGCCATGTCAGCGCTTGATAGAGCATGCCGAGCCACACGCGCTCGGGATCCACGGACAGCATGTCGTCGTCATCGGTCGCGAGCGCGTGCGAGGCCAGGTCAATCTCCGCGTGCAGGCGATCCGCGTCGTCGTCCGTCACGAGCCCAAGGCGCGAGGACAACACGAGCCTCACGTCGGTGAGTGCCGCGGCCGTCTCCAGTGCAGCGTCGGCCGGCACCACCCACTCATCGTCGCCAGTGCTCAGCTGATCCCAGATGCGACGCAGCCTGCGCGTCTTGATGGCGCGCAATTCGCCGTCGGTGAGGCGGCGAAACTCGGCGGCCACCTCCCTGTCCGTGGGCGCGGCGTTGGGCAGCAATCGCAAGATGGCGGGATCGCTGGGCTCGCGGATGGACTCCTCGAGGCCACGCAAGTGGGCAAAGGGATCGTCAATGTCCGACGCTGGGTCGGCTTCGCTGGCGCCGTCACGTCCAAAGGACTCGGCTCCCAAGAGCAGCGCAACGTCCGCGACGATGCGCGCCACCACGAGCCGCTCCTCTTCGTCGAGCAGGGCGACCGCCATGCCGTCCCGCCGTTCGAAGCCCCTCACTCGCCGGACCTCTGCAGCGTTGCCCACAGCCCGTAGGAGTGCATTGCCTGCACATCCACTTCCATCTTCTCGCGGGGGCCGGAGCTGAGCACCGAGCGGCCGTTCACGTGCACCTCGCGCATGTGACGTGCCGCCACCTCGCGTGGGAGGTTGAAGTACGTCTGAAAGACCTGCGTGACATAGCTCATGAGGTTGACGGGGTCGTTCCACACGATCGTCACCCACACGTCGTCGAGGACGGTGGCGACGGAGCCCTCGTGTTGTGACTGCCGCTCGATGTCCACGGCACCAGCCTACGAGGCGCCGACCAGGTGCGACGCTCTACTCGCCGTCGTCCTCCGGGCCAAAGCGGCCGTCGAGGATCTCCTTGCAGGCCGGGCACACGGGAAACTTCTGCGGATCGCGCCCAGGAACCCACACCTTGCCGCACAGCGCGATCACGGGCTCGCCCGTCATGGCCGACTCGAGGATCTTCTCCTTGCGCACATAGTGCGAGAACCGTTCGGCGTCGCCCGGCTCCACGAGCTCGCGGGTGGCCTCCCGCTCGATCGTCATGGTGCCCGCCTGAGACTCGGTGTCCGCCTGGCGGAGTGGCTGGGGTTCGAGGGTCTCGCTCATCCCGCCATCGTAACCTCAGCGCACGGCGGCGAGGAGCCTGCCGGAGCGGGAATCGTACAGGCGGCCCGCCACGGTGAGTCCATAGACGTAGGCGGCCACGCCGAGCGCCACGCCGCCAATGGCGGCCACGATTCCCCACCGCGCATCAACGACCACCGCGAGCACGCATGGCACGATCACGAACGGCAGCAGCACCAGCGTGGCGAGCGATGACACCAGCTGGCCAATGAGTCCGGCGCCCACGGACCCCGCCTCCGCGCCAAAGGGATTCTCTCCCGGAGCGGGTGTGCGGTACGGCAACAGCACCGAGGTCAGGGCCGCCACGCCCAGCGAGGTTCCGAGCGCTCCCACAGCGGCCCCGGCGACCGCCGGTGCAAGCTCCCAGTGCCCCGTCCACGCTGCGCACGCCACGCCCGCCGCCACGACGAGCGGCAGCGACCACACCGCCACGGCGGCAAAGCGGCCGCGCATGACGGCTCCGCCGCGCCGCCCTGCCACCACATCGAGCCACAGCGCCGACGAGTCATAGGCGATGTCGTTGTGCCGTCCCCACCCCACGGACGTCGCCAAGACGAACGGCGCGGCAAAGGCCCACCGTGGGTCAAGGTCAAACGCAGGAATCACCACCGCAACGAACACTGCGGGAAGCAGGATCACCCCTGTCAGGCTCGTGATGTAACGCGGATCCGTGCGCCACGAGCGCACAACCCTCGCGTACACCGCGGCGGCGGGGCCGCGCCGGTCCCGTGGCGTGAGGAGGGCCACGCGGCGGCCAGCGGTGACCACGGCGTCGGGCCGGTGCCGCGCGCCGGCGCTGCGGTACAGCGGCGTCACGAGCGCGTGCGCCACCGTCTGCCGCCACGCGAGCACCAGCAGCACGGTCCACACCACGGCGCCCACCATGAGCCATCCGGCACGTGCCCACTCGCCGTTGGCCGCCGAGGCGGGTGCGGTCAGAGCCGAGACGAGGGGCGTGCGCGCAAGGGCTTCAACAAGCACGTCAAAGTCGGTCTCAAAGAGCGCCTCAAGACCGCGATGCAGCGCTCGCCACGCCAGGTACGCAACACCGCCAAGAACCGCCACCGTGGCGATGAGCGTCACCACTCGGGTACGGCGATTGGCGAACACGCGAGCGGCCCACGATGCCGAGACCTTGGCCACGGCGATGCAGGACAGCAGCTGAACCAGAGCCCCAAAGATCGCAAACGCCCCCACGAGCGCACCCTCGGCGAACCACGCCGAGGCGAGAGCGAGCCACAGATACGCGAAGAACAGTGCGGGGAGCGTCACAATCGATGCCGCCACGAGCCCCGGCATGAGCCGGGTGGCGCCAACGCCGAACGTGGCGAAGCGGCGCGGGTCCAAGGTGTCGTCGCCACCGGCGACAAGCACGGGCACGATGGCCCAGCCCAGAACCACCACCGCTCCCACCGCAACGAGCGCGGCCGTGCGGTTCACGGAGTCGGTGCCGGCGAGCGCGGACCGCGCCCACAGCACGCCGGGAATGAGCGTCACCATCCACAGTCCCGCGCCGATGAGCACCAGCAGTCGCCACCACTCGCGAATAAGCAAGTGGCGCATCGACGTCAGGCGAAGCCCAACTATGTGCGCAACCACGTCAGATCCCGATGCTGACGATCGTCACCAACAAGCTCCACGAAGCGCTGCTCAAGGTCCGTGCCGCCACGCACTCCGTCAATGTCTCCGGCGGCCAGCACTCTGCCCGTGCCCACCACGGCCACGTGCGTGCACAGTCGCTCCACGAGGGCCATCACGTGGCTCGACATCACCACGGTGCCGCCGCCGTCCACAAAGTCCACGAGGATGCGCCTGATGGCAGCCGCGCTCACGGGGTCTACCGCCTCGAACGGCTCGTCGAGCACCAACACGCGCGGGGCATGCACCAGCGCACACGCGAGCGCGATCTTCTTGGCCATGCCGGCGCTGTAATCCATGACGAGAGTGCGCGATGCCGCGCCGAGGTCGAGCGTGGCGATGAGGTCATCGCGCCTCGCCGCGATGACGTCCGGCGCGAGCCCCCTCAGGCGCCCCGCGTAGCTGATCAGCTCCGCACCGGTGAGGCGGTCAAAGGTGCGCAGGCCGTCAGGCAACACGCCAAGCAGCGGCTTGGCAGCGTCGGGCTGCTGCCATAGGTCGATGCCAAGGATGTGCACGGTGCCGGCGTCGGGGCGCAAGAGACCCGTCGCCATCGACAGGGTTGTGGTCTTCCCCGCGCCGTTGGGGCCCACCACGCCGTAGAACGATCCCGCCGGGATGTCGAGATCGATCGCATCGGCCGCGCGCAGCGAGCCGTAGACCTTGGTGAGGCCGCGAAGGGCCATGGCGGGGACGTCGGTCATGGCACGGGGAAAAGTGCGGAGATGGCGGATACCTGCTCGGCGCTCAGCGCTGTGGCGGACGCCGCGCCGTTCGCGGTCACTTGCTCGGGCCGCGTGGCCCCCGCAATGACCGACGCTATGGCCGGGTTGGCAAGGAACCAGCCGAACGTTGCCTCCAGCATGGTGAGGCCCCAGTCATCGCAGAGCGCTTGGTAGGCCTCCATGGCGTCCCAGTCGGCGTTGTCCGCGATGTGCGGACGCACGCGCGCGATGCGCGAATCGGCGGGGCGGTCGGTGCGCGTGAACTTGCCCGTGAACAGCCCGTTTGCCAGGGGAAAGAACGGAAGATAGCCCTGGCCGCCGTCACGCGCGGCGTCGATCCGGCCGTCGGCTTCCGCCTCTCGGGCGATGAGACTCAGCTCGTCTTGGCTCGTGGCAAAGCGGGCCACGCCCAAGGCGTCTGCCGCCGCGTTCGCTTCCGCGAGCTGCGCCGCCGTGAACTGCGAGCACCCGTACGCGCGGATCACCCCAGCATCCTGCAGCTCGGCGAGACCTGCGAGGGTCTCGGTGATGGGAGTCAACGGGTCGGGAGTGTGGATTTGGAACAGGTCAATGACGTCCACCTGCAGGCGCCTGCGCGACTCATCCGCCGCGGCCCTCAGGTACGCGCGCGAGCCCTTCGCCCCCAGCGCATCGAGAGGCGTTGCGACCTCATGATGCCCAAACTTGGTGGCAATGATGGCCTCGTCCCGGCGAGAGTGCAGCACCTTCCCCATGAGCGTCTCGCTGAGGCCCCACTCGGCACCGTAGATGTCCGCGGTGTCCAGGAAGCTCACTCCGGCATCGAGCGCCGCGTGGAGCACGGCGTCGGTGCCGTCTTGGCCCTCACTCGCGGTGCCGGTGCGGCCAAAGTTGTTACAGCCAAGTCCAACCGCGCTGACCGCGAACGGGGCGTGAGCGAGAGGGCGAAGATCCATGCCGCCAGCCTAAGCGGCGAGGGCGCCTTGCCTAGACGCGACGGCGATGGTGGACGGTCTTGCTCCGCGCCAGCCGCACGCGTCAACCTGCGCGCTGTGAGTGCACCAGGCCGGCCTGGGCCGCCGACACCGGCGCAGAGTACTCACAGGGCGACCGCCATGCGGCCACGATGCGACCACGATGCGGCAAGGTCGGCGCGGTGGAGCGCCGCATGTGCCAGATAGCAGGCAAAAGGCCTGGTACCAAGCGATACCAGGCCTTTGCAGGTGGAGATGGCGGGAATCTCCCCGCAAGCATCATCTACCAGGCTATTTGCCAATCCTCGTCGCTGGCTTCCTACTACGGTCCTAGTCTCGTGGGGCGTATGTCACCCCACGCCGTCGCGCCGGGGCCGTCACGTGACTCTAGGCCGTCCGCCCGCCGAGCCTTCGCCGACTCCAGTGGGCCTGAGGGGGCGTCGTGCTGACCCTCGACGGCCTTGTTGATGTGGCCGATGCGATGGGCCTGCGCGTCGTGTTCTGGGATCTCGGACCCAAGGGCGGCTACCTCTATGAAGGTGGCATCGTCGTCCTGAATCGCCGCCACGGCGCACCTGCCCAGCGCGTCACGCTCGCGCACGAGATGGGGCATTGGGTCTGCGGCCACAACTGGAAACAGCCACACAACGAAGCGAAGGACGAGACCGAAGCGGACCTCTACGCGGCTCGACTTCTGATCACGGTTGACGACTATGCGCGGGCAGAGCACATCGTGGGCACGCACCCTGGCGCTCTCGCCAAAGAACTCGGCGTCACGAGGCGGCTCGTGCTCTTGCGTCGGCGCGGCCTTCGAGCTGAAGCTGCGCAGCGCCCCGACCTGTTTGACGACTACGGATCGGTGTGAGGAATGCCCACCGAACAAGACTTCGGGGACGTGTCAGTCCCTGTTGGTGTGATGGAGACACCATCACTCATGAGGCATCGGAGGAACATGCCATGACCACCTACACCACCACCGTCCCCAATTGGGCAAACAGCGTCGAGACGGTCGGCGCCGCTGGGGGCGCGCCGATCCTCTACTACAAGCGGGTCTTGTCTACCCAGGTCCCCGTGGACGCCGAGAGCGCCCTGGCGTTCGACCTCAACGGCGACACCGAGACCGAGGGTGCGGTGCTGTCCTGCGACGCTCTGGGGCTCGATGTGCCGATGGCCCACGCTCGCGCGTTCGCAGAGGCCATCCTGGCGGCTGTTGCCGAGGCCGAGGGTCTCCTGGGTGGCGCCAAGTGAGCGCGCTCACCGTGGCGATTCCGCGGACGGCACACCCTGGGGCGCCCACCAGCGCCCACACGGCGGAAGTGCCGGACGCTCCCGAGTGGGCGACGCACCTCCGTCCCTACTCGAACGGCAGCACCGACGCGCCCGCGCACGGTGACGACATGCGCTCGTTCGTCAAGGTCATCGGCGATCACACGTGGGACACCGGCGCGAGCGGGGGTCACGTCGTAGCGCAGCACGCCGCGGTCATGATGAAGCTTGACGACATTACGGACCCCGACCGGGAGCGCTACACCGTTGGGCCGTACATCAAGATCGAGGCCGACCCGAGCGGCCTCATGATCGCGGATCCCTGGATTGTGCGCGCACTCGCCCAGTCACTTCTCGACGCGGCGGACGCACTGGAAGATAGCGTGGGGTGAGCCTGTGGCGACGGTCACGCGCCCGCAGCGGATCCACAGCCAAAGGACCTCGCGAAGTACGACCTGCGGCACTACAGCGACCCGCACCCGCTCGTGTGGGCCACTGAGACCGTCATGCGGGACGAGTGGGAGGTAGTCGCGCATCGGCGCCCCTTGGCCTCCGCAGAGATTGCCGGCGCAGAGGTCACGGTCTACGTCCAGCAGGCCGTAGACCGTGCCTCTCGGCCTGACCTCGCCCTGGGCTCGATGGCCCGAGCACGCGAGCCTCGCTCGTAGTGTCATGGACGAGATCGAGAAGCTCGGGTTCGCGGACAGTCGCTACGGGCGCTCAGTTCGACTGGCGATGGTCAGCACGCCCCACTAGAGGCTCACCTAGCCCGCCAACACGAACGCCGCCCCTGCCCGGATGGGCGGGGCGGCAGTGGGTCTATTCGTCTCGTTACGCAATGACGAGTTCCACGGCCTCGCGCGCAACGGCGTCTAGTTCAGCGCGCGGAACCATCGTGACCTCGAGTGCCCCCCATGCCTCGCGCGCCGCCTCAAACACATCGCGTCGTTCCGCGGTGGCCGTGACCCCTGGGGCACGGTCATACACCGCCGTAATGGCGACGCTGGGATCCAGGGACACCCCGTCGCCTTCGCCACCGCGGGCAATCTTGCCACCGTCATTGCGAATGCACGAGACGATGAAATTCCACGACTGCAACTCCTGCTCGAGGACACGCATGTCACGCACATCGAATGCGAAGGCCTGTGAGAGCTGCTCTCGACGGCTCCCAAGCACGGCAAAGTCGAACCGGCCACGCTGCTTCCCTACTTGAGTCACGGGCCTCCGCAGAAGGTTGTTCCCGTCCTCAAGATTCGCTACACGAACAAACAACTCGTTCATGTCACTGACGATCGACATCCGCGTGTGCGAGCGAGAAACTGGCGGAGGCTCCTGCACCAGAGTTCGATACAACAGTCGCGCTCCTGACTCAGCGGACCTCGCAAGGAACGGCACCGCTTCACCCACCTGCACCGTGTTGTTGAGTCGGGAGGACAACCCTTCCATCCAGGGCACGCCCACTCGCGAACCGAGGCGTTCCACATCGGCATCAGCGAAGAGCGGGGGCTCTCGATAGTCAGCAATGACGCGTTCCACGCGGTCAAGCCAGGGGCGAATCGCTGACGCGTTCCCGCCCAGCCTGCTAGCACGGTGCAAGTTCGTCACACGACGCATGGCCCAATCGGCACCGTCGCGGCCGACGACGACGCCAACATTGACACGCTCCCCGCGCACGGCGTCCGGGACGTAGCGCACAAGCCAGTAGAAGTATCGTTGATTCATGGCGCCACCTCCAATCAAGCGCGCGTAGCCGACAGGGTCCGAACAAGGCGATCGGCAACCATCTCCCGCCGCTCGTACAAGAACCAGGCCAAGTGCTCGAGATCTACGTCCGGGATACCCCATTCTATCGGCACGGCCGACACGACCTTCAAGAGGTCGTTACGGGTTAGGTCCGCGAGCGCTTCCGCGACCTCGGCGACGGTAGATCTGTCCAGGCCGTGTGGCCGCGGCGCATAGGTTGAGTCCTCGAGGACTGATCGCCGCAACATGGCGGGGTCCCAATCACCTTCGCCCGACCAGAACCACAGGCCGTGGTCATAGGACCAGATCGTATAGTCCTCGCTGCTGTCGTAGAGCCACTGCGGGTCCTGCCCAAGGCACAGATCCCAAAGCGCCATGATCCAGACCTGTCGGCGCGAGTTGTCGTCCCTCCTCGTATAAGTGAGGTCGTCGTCTTCGAGTGCACTCTCGAGGTGGAGGCTGGCGTGTGCGACTGACGAAGGCCCTCGCGCCGGCCCCCGCGAGCCGTCCGGCCGCAAGAGGAGACCAGGGGCAACGGAAGCCAACACGCACTGTCGGACCGGGGCGCCTAGCCTGCTTCCGAGCGCACCTACGATGACTTCGTTGGCCAGTACCCGCACTCCCTGCTCGTTGTCAGGCAACTTGAACCAGTAGACGTTGCCGTCGTCCGCCAGTCCCTTCGCGGCATTTGCCCCCGAGCCGCTAGGTGGACCGATGGGTGCAACGAGCGACACGGTCGGCCGGCCTCGCTCACTTGGCAGAGCGCCGAGCCAGTCGTCAGGCGAGGTCACAGTCAAAGAGCGCCCCCGTTCTCGAGTGCTATCCCTCCCGATATCGGCAATCACTGATGCGACCATTAGGCCCTCGCACGGGATACGTTGCCCTCACCGCGAGCCTCAGCGAGTGCTTCCTCGAACTCGGCGGGGCTGACGTTGTCGGACAGCGCGTAGGTCTTTTCGCGTTCGCTGTGGTTCGCAAAGAACTCGCGGGACGAGGTAAAGACCACTTCGGGGTCTTAACCTCTGGCCTGCTGGTTGCCCCGGAACGGATGGTTGGTTAGCGATGCGACCTCTGCGACCGCATGCCCGGCGCGCACCGCCTTGCCCAACGCGAACTCGGTACGCCCGCCAGGGGACGGTGCACACGGGCTCCGCCAATGGCGTGACCACTAGCCCACGCGCTCAGCTACCAACTTCCCACTCAATCGGGACCACGACAGTTGCACGCGGGTCACCCGACCTGCCGGTACCCGCACCTCAGCGCTCCGACCACTGGCAGAAAACCGAGCCACGCCGTCGCCGTCGATGGGAATCGTTAGCGACTGGCCACGCCCAATCTTGCCAACTTCGCGGCCCCGCCATGTCACCCGGATGAGTGGATTGGCGAGCATAGTTTGCACCGGCGCTACGACGATGAGCTCAGAAGCCGTAGCGATCGGCACCCCGCATCGAGGGCAGACCGGTGCCTTGTCAGACACCTCACCGTGGCATTCAGGGCACGCAATAAGAGCCATGAGGGAAGGTTAGCCGGGTGGTGCGACACCTGCACCTTCACGCCGTATCCGAGGGTGGCCGAGCGGACTAGTCGGCGTGGACACCTCAATCGACAGCGAAAACAGGTCGCCCATCAGCGGCCTCCCGACTTCCGGTTAAGGCGACCCAGCGCATCCAGGCCCGGCTGGCCAGGGTTGGCGAAGTACGCGTTGTGGATGACCGTGGGGGCCTCCGAGCGGTGCGTGGATGAGACGGGCACCGTGACAACCTGGGGCGCGGCGGGGGCGATGGTGCCACCATCCCGATAGCCCTTCACCGCGACGGCAGCCATAACCGCGCGCACGTCCTGGCGGCGGATCGCATCCATCGTGGGAGTGCCCCAAAAGCGGTGCGCCGCGGCCGTCTGCATGTACTCGTTGGGCGAGGCCATGATCGGGATGTTGTCCGACATGTCCGACCCGATCCCGACGATGGGGCCACCGAAGCCATACCGGCGCGGCACACCGCCACCACCGCCACCACCAACGACACGGCCAGCACTCGACGCTGAGCCATAGTTGCTGTTGTAGGCGTCCGTGGAGACGTGCACCGTCACCGTGTCCGCCTCGATCTTCTGCTTCCAGTCCCAGTACTTCTCGTTGGCGGCGTGGAAGTCGATATCGGGCTGAATCTCAGGCGCGAGGCCAGCCTTCGTCAGGCCCTGCGAGAACTCGTTGTTCGCGGCCTCGCCCTTCTCGCCCCACAGTGCGACGATCTTGTTCCACTGCGCGTCCGTCGCGCCCGCGAGCGCGTCAAGCACTGGCGCGGACGACTGGCCCTGCGCCGCCAACTCGTTGAGCATCGCGCGGGCGTTGCCCTGCAGATACTGCGGGGTGTCCGTGTTGATCCGCTCGGCCAAGGTGTTGACGTTGTCTTGCCACTCCTTCTGCGCCTTGGTCTGAGCCTCAAGCTGCTTGATGAGGTCCTTAATCTTGACGGTCGTGCCGTCGTAGTAGGTCCCCCACGAGTCCTTCGCGGACTTCGTGGCGTCGGCGGTGGATTGGGCCAGATCCTTGTTCTTGTCGATCACGGCCTGGTAGGCGTCGGGCAGTGAGATGAATGACGAGTTCGCGCCTTCGATGGCGTCGGCCCAGTCGTCGTATGCCTTCTGGGCGGCGGCGATGGCTTCCTTCTGCTCCTCGGTCAGTTCCACAACCTGCTGACCGGACTGCGCCGCCAACTGCTGCTGGTTGTCCACCGCCGCGAGTGCTTCACGGTAGGCGGGCATCAGTTGGTTCAGTTCTTCGAGGGTGCCGCCGCCGGCCTCCCACTGTTGGCGCAGGACGTCGAAGCGCTGGGCGGCGATGTCGGCGTGGCCGGAGTTGACGAGGTTGGCGAGAGCCTGGCCGATGAGGTCGATCTGGTCGATGGCTTCGGTGCGGCCCGTGTCGCCGTGGCCGAACGTGTGGCCGCGCACCCAGCCGCGGATGTCCTGAATGCGGTCCATCAGCGACGGGTTAGTGATGCGGTGCGCCGCATCGGCCATGTCGTTGATGTTGCCGGTCAAGCCAAACGTATCGTCCGAGATGCCGTCGAACACGCTCGAGATGTCTGTCATCTTCAGCAGGGCCGACGTGGTTTCCTCCACGCCAACGGTGACGTGCTTGTTCATCGACTCGAAGGCAGACGTGAGGGCCGTGACGCCCACCAGCAGCGCCGTCGCGAAGCCGCCACCCTTGGCAAGCTTGCCCATCGACAGGCCCACTCGCGAGAGCGCCGCATTCGCCGCGAGGAGGCGGGGCGCGAGCAGCAGGAAGCCGCCGCCAAGGAGGGAGATCGTGGCCGTCAGGCCCACCGCGGCGGCGATGGTGCGCTTGAGTCCGTCCGGCAGGCGCTGGAAGCCACGCATGGCGTCCGCGAGGTTGTTCAGCCAGCCGACCAGCGCACCGCCGCCCTTGGGGTCAACGAGCGGGGCCGCCAACTCTGACGCGAGATCACGCCATGCGGCCTTCACGCGGTCAAGGGCGCCGACGTAGGTTTGCTTGACGTTCGCGGCGGCGCCGCCAAACTTCGCCTGCATGCCATTCACCAGCGGATCCCAAATCTGACCAACTGGAATGCCGCCAGGCTCGGATGCCATATCTCGAATCTGTGCGGCCGTCTTGCCCATCTCGTCGCCAATGAGCTTGGCGGCGTCGATGCCGTAGTAGCCGAGACGTTGCAGGGCGTCGCCCGAGAGCCTGCCCTCTGAGTTCATTCGAGACATGATCTCCGCCAGGGCGGCGATCTGTTCGTTGCTCCCGCCCATGGCGGCAACAGCGTTCTGGATAGCGTCAAGCGTTGGGATGACGTTCTTTGCCTCCACGCCAAACCCAAGCATCTGCTGCTGGGCGGTGATGAACACCTGCTTGGCGAACGGCGAGTTGCGCGCGAAATCGTCCAGCTTATCCATCTGCGCGTTAGCCGACTCTGCCGACCTCAACAATGTCGTGAGCGCCGCACGAGATGACTGCTGAAGCGTGTTGTACGCGATGCCCGTATTCAGCAGCGCCGTCGCCAGGCCAGCCACCGATGCGCCATAGGCGACCAGTACAGCGCCGGACCGCTGCCACGCCTCACGGTTGACCTCAGCCGACCGGACCATGCGGCCCATCGATGTCTCGATCTTCTGACCGTTGCGGTCAATGTTGCTCGACGCGTCACGAGTCGCATCAGCGGCCTGCGCCATCTGACGCTTGAAGTCCGCGACCTCGGCGCGCAGGTAGACGGAGATTGTCCGGTCACTCATTGGTGGCTCCTTTCGTAGGACGTGTCGCGGAGGAAGAACTCGACCGCGCGTTGCGCTGCCTCGTCCAAGCCGAGCGACTCATATCGAGATGCGCGATGGGCTGCCGTATAGAACTTCCCCAGTAGCGTGGATCGAAGCCACCCGAAGTCAGGACGCGCAGCCCATTGCGGATCAGGGTGGTGGTGGCAAAGCCACCCGTCGATACCCGCCGCCCAGCATGCAATCGGGCCAGGCCCGTGCGGGTCGCGGGTTGGCACCCGATTCACCTGACCCCAGGCTCGTAGCGTTGCGGGCGACTGCCAATGGGCGCTCTGGGGCTCTTCAAGTTCCACGGGCCATGCCTCCTGGCGGCTTCGAGCGTGAGTTCGTATTCTGGCCATCACTCACCCCCTGCCCGACGTTGATCAGACGAATCGTGGTCCTTCCAGCGCGTCGCGGCCGCCTTCTTAGCCCTGAGCGTGGCCGTCGTCGGGATTGTGGCTCCGTCGGGATCGGGGAGTGCCAACGCGGCCAACAGGCGGTGCAGCACCGTACGTTGCCCGCGGGCCTCTGTCAGTGCAGGATTAACCACCGGCTGACCCTGGGAGCCCACCGACATGGCGCCCGATTCGGCGACCACTCCTGCCAGACGGTCAAGATCGTCCATCGTCCTGCAGGCTTCGAGGAGCACTGCGAGCTCCGCATCGGAGAGTTCGAACTGCTCAAGGGTCGAATCCCAGAACGTGCGCCCGCGCGTCTGCAGGCCCTTGGGTGCCCGTGGCCTATCTGCCGCCATCACTGCTCCCTATCGCCAAAATCAAGCACCAAGCAGGTGCGCGCATTTTTCAGCCCTCCCCGGCGGTCACGCTCGGTTCGTTTGGGGTCCCCCCCTGGGGGCCTGGCTGTTGAGGCCGACACGAGCGCATGCTCGCCGCGCTGTTGTGTGCGGCGCCTTGGCGAGTGCGTGGTGTTGATGGTTCCCCTAAGCGTTGACGTTCATGAATGCCATGGCCACGGCCATCAGGGCGCGAGGGTCCTGCGCCTGCGCCTGCATTTCCGCGTACCAGACAACCTCAAGGTCATCTGCGTACAGCGGGTTGGCATCACCGTATGCGTTGACCAGCTGCACCCACTGGCGGGTGATCCCCACCAGCGCAAGCTCCCTCATGAGACTCTCGTCGCGTAGCCGCTTGGCCACGGCGAACAGCCCGAGCGCTTCTTCCTCGGTCTGTACCTTCTGTGCGCGCTCTACTGCGTCACGCTGCGCGATGGGATCAACAGCGATGTACCGCTCGAACACGCGCTTGCGCGCCCGCAGGGTGTCGCTCTGCACGGCCGCCTCATACTGCTCGTGGAGTCCGGCGATGGACCGGTTGGCCGTGTCCCGGATTCGGTCCACCTTTTCGCGCTTGCCTTCAACGCTGAGGCGCACGTCTGCACGTACGGCCGCAATGTCGGATTCCGCCTTGGTGCGGATAGCCTGTACGCGGTTTGCGTAGTCCTCAAGATTGGGCTGTGCCATGTCCTGTCCTTCCGATGAGTTGCCGTTCGACGGCCTGCCGGCTCACGCGCCACCGACTACCGCTCTTGGCACCTTCGAGTTGTCCCTTGCTCAATCGCTTCGTGACTGCCCGGGCGGTGATGCCGAGCTTCTCTGCGGCTTGTTCCACCGATAGCCAGTCTGGGACTGATGTGGGCGCACGGAGGCCTCCGGTTCCGGCTCGCGGAACCGAGTTGGCGAGCCCGAGTCGGTAGATCGACATCATCTGCTCGTACGCGGGTGTGCCGCGGGCCGCGACGCGCCGTGCGTCGAAGTCCGGCAGGCCCACAAGAATGGCCGCGACTTCACCTGAGATTGGCACGACGCCGCCTGCCATGACGCGCGGCTTCATCGGAGCTCAGCTTCCGTGCTGCGGCGCCGCTCCATGAGGCGCACCAGATCGCGAGTGATCTGCTGGTGGAGCTCGCTGGTCCCTGTGGTCCACGGCAGCGGCGTCCTGCGCCTGTGGTGACGCTTACGGCGCCTGGTTGGCCACTGGGGAGAGTCGTATCGCTTAGTCATGCCTCACCCCCGCGTGCGAACGCATCGGCTCTGGTGAGCCATGCTTCGAGCTTGGGGCGTGGATCTGGTGGAGTGTGCAGGCGGACCGCCTCCACAAGTTGCGCACATGTGGCGCGAGCTTGCGAAGCGGTCTCGCGCGCCCGCTCTTCGAGCTGAACCTGTGAGGCCTTGGCACGCACGTGGTCTAGGCCCGAGGTGACGGAGGCGCGATGGCCAGCCGCCATTAGGTTCTCCATGGATTGGGCGGTGATCTGTGCCTGTCGGGCAGTCAGCATGTGCTCGATGAACAGCGCGTGCAGCCTGGCCACCTCAGGGTCGCGATACGGCAGCGCGCGAAGGGGCGGGAAGATATCCGTGAGGTCGCTCATGGCTTCCTCCCCGCCGCACGCGGCTCGCGCTGGTTCGGGACTAGGCCCCCGTAGACGCCGGCCTCCTTGGGGTGTTTGAGGCCATATGCCGCGCATTGCGCGATAAGCGGGCATGGGTGGCATGCCTGAGCCGCGAGATTCATGTCCTCCGGGTGCTCGCTTGTCCAATACGCGATTGGCAGCAGGTCACTGCGGCGGCACGGTACCGAGTCGCGCTCGTCAACCGCTGCGATTAGCGCGGCGAGCGACCGCCAATCGGGCGCGAGCGCATCAGGCATGCTTGGGAAGCGGTCGTTCATGGCGTGCCCCCGTTTTCGCGCAGGAGGTGCGCATACGCGGGGCAGGTCGTTGAGTGGGCGATGATGAAGGCATATACGCCTGGCGCCGTCTCAGTGAGGGTGCCTGTCGCTCGACAGTCTGGACAGACGTTCTCCACCACTGCGGGGATCTGAGGGGAATCGTCTTGGGCCGTCACAGCAGCACCCCCGTAGCGTCTGTAACACTTGTAACACCATCCTCGGAAGGTGCGTGGAGGTACCGGCTCCATGGATCCATGAGGTCGGCAGCCTCGTAGCCGCGGCGATTCTCGTCATCGATACGCAACTGCTTGGGTGCTACGCCGTAACGGCTGAGCTTCCTAGCGAGCGTGTTCTTGTCTAGGGGCACACCTCGCAGGTTCGACCAGGGAGCACCCTCGATTTGGCACAGCTCTCGCACAATGTCATCAGAGAACATGCGATCCCGACCAGCGAAGACGGTCCGGAGATCACGCAGCAGTGAGATGCCGAGGCTCTCGCCTGCACCGCCCTGGGAACCCGTTACAGCCGTTACAGCCGCTACACGAGCACGTTCCGGCCACTCGCCACCGATGAGCTCGGCGACGGTCAGCAGTGCCTCCCATACGTCGGCATTGCGATCCTCGACGCCATCAGGAATGACGGGCCAGTGATCCATTGCTCGTGCGCCCACCGAGCGCGCCCATTGGGCGATACGGTCACGGATTGCGTGCCCCTCGGGGGCATTGAGCCTGTGCCGCCACGGCTCTACGCGGTCCTGTGGTCGCCGGCGCTTCATGCGCACCACGACGGCCCGCGTCATGATCGTGTCTGGTAGGTCATTCAGGCCCGCGAGCGCAACGGCACAGTATGCCTCGAGTTCCTCGGTGACGACCTGGTGGCCGCGCACAACTGCTCGGCCTGCCATAGCCCCCTTGCGATGACCAGCATTGAGCATCCCGCGGATGTCCTCGTTTTCCTTTGCCTTCGGCCCAAACACTGTGTCGATCTCGTCATAGAGGATCGTGGGGCGGCCCTCGTCGGCCGCAACCTTGCGGAACAGGTACGCGGGCGTTGCATTGACCGCATGGACGGGTCGTGGAACCAGGGGCTCGGTCACTTCCAGACACCGTGACTTGCCGCTGCCGGGCTCCGGCGACAAGAACGCGATGCGCGGTGTTGACTCGAAGCACTCGATGAGGTGCGCGTGGATTACCCACAGAGCATGTGCATCTTGAGCCCAGGCCTCGGGATAGGCAACAAATCGACCCAGGAATGCATGCACATCCTCGATGAGTTGGACCGCTCCCGACGCCAAGGCCGGAGCGTCGGCTGGCGCAGCGCCCGAGTGTGCGTCACGTTCTTCAAGCGGCATTGCGTTGTCGGGCGGCAAGTCTCCCTCGAACGGGTCCCAGCTATTGCTCATGCGTGCACCGCCGTTCGTGGCGGCACGAGCACGGCTCGCACTTCCTCCGGCGCCCAGCCCTCGACCTCCATGAGGTAACGGCCGTACGCAACTCGAGCCTGGTCAGACATGCCGAATGTGGCCGGGACTCGTGGCGAGTGTGCCTCGGTGCCGATCTCGATGTCGCAGATCTCTACGGCGCGGCGGTGTGTGCGGCTAGCCCGCAGGCGAGCACGCGCAGCGCGTGCGGCGGCCTTGCGCTCTTCCGGTGTGCTCGGTCCTGGCGGAGCGAGGCGATACCCCTTGGCGAGCCAGAGAGGAACCGAGGGCGTGTCGCCGGTTCGCTTGGGCTCGTCCAGCGCCGGACGTACGATTGCTGCGGCGGTGTCGGACTGCTGAACCTTGGATTGGCCCGGTGTGGTGACCGGGCCTTTCCCGTCTTTGTGGTCAGTCATCGAGATCGCCACCGACCGTAACTAGGTCTAGCCGGGTGACGGGGCGCATCGCGCGCTCAAGGTCGCGGAGGCGAATGCGGATCATGCGCGGCCCAATGCGCACCGCGGAGAGCTCCCCGCGGGAGATCATTCGGCGGACAGTTTCCTCGGAACAGTGGAGTCTGTCTCGCGCTACTTCACCAATGGATAGCAGAGCGTCGGGCGTTTGTGCGGGCATGCGGGAACCTCTCGGTTCCGGCGCCCTGCTCGATTCCGGTTGCCTACTTAGGCGGGCATCTATCTAGATAATACCGCTCTGGACCACACAAGCAAGGCGACACGACGGCCTCAGACTCGCACGGGTTTGATCGGATGGCCCGGCTGGACCCCCTCGACCAACTGCAGTAGTTCCCGTGCGTTGACCATCTTGTGAGCATGTCGGCAGTTGATATGGAAGCCCGCCGTACTGTCGAAGGCGGCGAGCTCATTGACGTCATACACGTGGGCTGGCCAATGGTGATCGCCGTCCAAGGTGTTGTTGCGTCGCCCGGATTCGCTCGACTCGGCCGCATTCATGCCTGGCGAGAACTTGTAATCACGGACATGGCAGTACACGGTGTCGCCCAGCGTGAAGACCGTTCCGATCACACATGAGCGCTGGCGACACAGAAAGCGTAAGACGGTCACCTTGGCGATGAGGCCAGCATCCCGCAACTTGATGTACAGGGCCTCCCTGTCACTTATGCGCGCAGCTTCTGCCGCGAGCAGCGCTTGAAGCTGCGCGCCTGCCTCGTCCACGTCATCAACCATCACTGCCCCAACCCTTCATCGAGCCTCTTCGCGAGTGCTCTGTCGCGATCCAAGGTCGCGTGCTGGTAGCGCAGGGCCACCGTGGCGCTCTTGTGTCCGCCACGCTCCTGCAGCTCCTTGAGTGTGGCGCCGGCGCGGGCGTAGGCGGTCAGGCCTGTGTGGCGCAGGCTGTGGAAGCGAAAGCCAGGGCGCACACTCTCGCGAGCTCGGCGCCATGCCACATCGAAAGCGGTTTGACTCGCGGGTTGCTGTGGGTTCTGCGAGCTCGGAATGAACGGAGCATCCTTCGCGGGCCGGACGTGCGCCTCAAGGTGCGCCACGATGGTGGGCACCAAGGACGGTGGGATCGCGACTACGCGGTGCGAGCCGGCCTTGGGGTCGGTGTATCCGGGCGGTGATGCCTTTGAGTTCCACTGCCTGCGTATGTGCACGACAGCGCTGTCGGGATCGCCGAGATCCTCAAAGTCGCCACGCTGGAGGCCCAGCACCTCACCGAGTCGCAGGGAGCACCAAGCGGCGAGCGGAACGGCAATCTGTAGCGCCTCGGGCATGCCCGCGGCCATTGCCCGCACCTCTGCGGGGGTGGCGAGGTCACTGCCACGCAGGGACGTGTCGTTGGCGCGCGATGGCTTCGCAACGGTGATCTGGACCGGAGGCTCGGTGATGCCGCCGACACGTGCCGACACGGCCGCGAGGAACAGCGAGCGTGTCACGCGTGCCGCGTTGGTCTGCGCCCCCGGCTTGCGCTTGAGCCCGTCAAGCATTGCGTCCACGTCGTCCTGTGAGACCTCGCCTAGTCGCCTGTCGCCAAGCGCGGGCAACACGTGCGCGTCCAGGGTCGAGCGGTATGACCGGATGGTCCCTGGCGACCTGCCTGCATCGGCAAGTCGCACCAACCAATCATCGGCCCACTGGGCGACCGTCACTGCCTTGCGCGCTTCTAGCGCCGCGCGCGTCTTACGTGAGGCGCGCAGCTCACGGGGCGGCACGAAGATGCGGCGTGCCATCTCCGAGCGCGCGATCTCAAGCGCCGCCACGGCGTCGGCCTTTGCGATGAAGGCACCGATCATCACTTGGCGCCCGTCGTAGGTCACCCTGGCGCGGTACGTGCCATTGGGCAGCATGTCGATGCCGCGGGGTAGTCCGGATGCTGATCTTCTAGGAATCTCCACCACATCCCTCTTGACTCAGTCCTAAAGAGTTCCTATCCTAGAGTCTACTAGAGCGTATTCCTGCGGTCTAGTGTGTAGTGGAATCGAGCGGCAAATGTGCCAAATAGCAGGCAAAAGGCCTGGTACCAAGCGATACCAGGCCTTTGCAGGTGGAGATGGCGGGAATCGAACCCGCGTCCGCATGTTCCACGACAGGGCTTCTCCGGGCGCAGCCTGAAGAAGTTTTTCTCGGCCCCTCCCCGCTATCAGGCGAGTTGGGAGTAGGCCCAGTCACGGTGAAAGTCCCGGCCGCCGCCGTGACGCCGGCGACCAGCTAGTTCTCTAGATGACGCCAGGAACTAGGTCGAGAACGTACCTAGGCTGACGGACTTCGAGGCTCGCTTAAGCAGCGAGGGCGAAGTCGGTGCGCTTGGAATCGGCACCTATAGGTTGCTGGGGGCGTTGACGAGATAACCCAGCCTCCTCGGCCCGCTTCCCCTGCGGTAACAACACACGTCGAAACCGATCATCCCCTGTGGAGTTGTGCCTCCAGTCTACCTGGGCGCGGCCACACTGTCACCGGGCATCAGGCCGACGCTGCCTCCACCTCCGGCTCGAGCGTCGCCTGGGGCACGTGCATGGGCTCTTGGCTGCGATAGTGCCCGGCAACTGTGAGAACCACGCCAATGGCGAACCACGCGAGGAGCACGAGCCACTGCTTGGTGGCGTCGGCGTCGGGGAAATAGCTGATGGTGCGCACAAGGTTCATGGCCGCTCCCGGAACCAGGTACTGCCCAATGGCTCCCCATGGCTCCGCAAGGAACTGCCATGGCACGGCGGCTGCCGACAGCGGATTGGCCACGAATAGGGTCACGACGGCGCCGATAGCGATGCCCGCCCGGCCGATGAGCGAGGCACAGCCGACGATGAACGCCGAGGTGGCCGAGATGGCGAGGCCGAGTGCGAGGACGTTCATCCAGAAGCCACCCTGCAAGAACTCGAACCAGGTGTGCAGCACGAGCGTCACCACGAGTCCCGCACCCACGCCGAACGCGGTGACGGCGGCGATGCGCCGTACGGGCCCCACGACGGCGAGTGACACCAGCACGCCGCCTATCATTCCGCCCATTGCCAGGGGGAATGCCGCGCCAGCGAGTCCCGTCCCGGTGGGGTCTGTGGCCGACAGCGGAACAACGGGCGTGATGGCAACGGTTGGCGCCGCAGCACCAGCGGCCGCAGCCTGCGCCTGCAGCTGAGCCTGCAGCTGGCCGCCGAGTTGGGTGAGCATCTGCGTGGATGCCGCGCTGGCGGCCGGCGCCGTGAGCACCTCGGGCGCGCTTGGCGACAGCACTATCGCCCCGTACGTCTCGCGCGTGAGGATCTGCTCGAGCGCGGCATCGCGATCGGCCGCGGTGACGAGCTCGATGGCGCCGGGCACCGCCTGCTCCATCGCGGACCCCACCGCGGACACCGCGTCCGCATCGCCCACGATGCTCACGGGAAGGTTCTGGGTGGCCATGGTCTTGGTGGGCCACAAGAAGGCAAGCACCACGAGCCCCACGGCGAGTGCGGCCCCTGCGCCCAGGCCGAGGGCAACGGTCCACTTGGTGTGCGGTGCGGACTGAGCGGTCATGATGCTCTCCCTACAAACAATATGAACGATTCGTTTGTAGATGCTAGCAGAACTTGTATTCTCTTTGTATGCCCCGGCTCAAGGAGGAAACCCGGCGCGAGCGCCGCGACCAGATCAGCGAGGCCGCCTTCAGGTGCTTTGCCCGCAACGGCTTCGCTGGCACGTCGATGGCGGACATCATCGCCGAATCGGGCCTCAGCGCGGGCTCGATCTACTCGCACTTCGACTCCAAGA
>Ga0206107_1000275_pt1 | contig 28029 bp, 19 predicted proteins | sample 2B0metagenome_FD_148652 | JGI IMG/M metagenome (GOLD analysis project Ga0206107, IMG submission 148652) | Enriched microbial communities from leaf-cutter ant dump, University of Wisconsin, Madison, United States - 2B0 | ecosystem: Environmental > Terrestrial > Nest > Insects nest > Nest dump...
GCGGCAACGGAGGCGATCTTCACCGGCCGCGACGGCGCCACCACGGCGCCGGTTGCAGCCCAAGCGGGTGATGGCGACAGGCAAGCCCCTGCCCTGACCCCGGTCACCACCCTGCCGCCGATGCCGCCCGCGCTGGACACCCGGCACATGCGGACCGCGGAGATCAGGGACACGAACGGCATGGTCGCCGCGCAAGTGCGCATTCCCGCCGACTGGCAGACGGCGGGTGGCGTGACGCTGGACACCTCCACGCCGTGCGCATCGAACATGGTCAAGACAAGCTGGGCCACGATCGGCCCCGACAGCCTGACCGTGGTGGAACTCATGCCCGGTTTCAACTGGCAGGTGCAAGGCACGCAGAACCCGATGAGCCCCTGCCCGGTCGCGCCGTTCCGCAGCGTGCGCGAGTTCATCACCGCCACCGTGCGGGAGACCCGGCCCGGCGCGCGCATCCTCGATTTCCAGAAGCAGCCGCAACTGGAGCAGCAGGCCGCGCAGGCGGCGAATGGCCGGGGCGCAGGCCAGGCGCAATACGACGGCGGGCGCATGCTGATCGGCTACGCCAAGGACGGCGTGGAAATGCGCGAAGTGCTGATCGCCGTGCTCAGCCTGACCAACGCCGGCGGCAGCACGATGGGCAGCGTCGGCAGCATGTACTCGATCCGTGCGCCGGAAGGCCGACTGGACATGGAGCTGCCCATGCGCATCGCGCAAAGCATGCAGCCCAACCCCGCATGGATGCAGATGCTGCAGCAGCAGATGGCGACGGCCGTGCGCAGCTACCACGACGACCAGTCGCGGCGGATCAGCGACTGGCACAACCGCCGGATGGCGATGATCAACGCCAAAGGCATGGCCGACCGCCAGGCGATCCGCATGCGCGCGAACCAGGACGTCGCCAATACCTACAGCGCCATCGCCGCCAACACCAGCGCCACCAATGACCGCATGCACGCGACCACGATGAGCGGCGTGCGCCAGGTCAACAACTACGCCGGCGTCAATGGCGGCGTGGTGGAAAACAGCATCCACAACGGCTCGCGCGTGTTCCAGAGCACCAGCAACCCCGACGACGCCTTCAGCACCGACCAGCCCTATGCGCAACCCGTCGGTGATTACACCGAACTGGAGCAGATCCCGTGAGCGCTCGCCGCCTGCCTCGGCGCCATGGCATGGCGCTGTTCGTCGCCACGGCGCTGCTGGTCGCTGATGGCATCCATGCCCAGGACAGCTTTGGCGCCGCATCGGCGCAACCGCCAGCGCACCAGCCTCCGTCCATGCCGTCCGGCGGCACCGCCGAAACCGACGACTTCGGCGTCGCGCCGACCAACCGGCTGCGTCCTACCGAACAGTTGCACGGCCCCACGCCGACCTCGATCCCCGGCGGCAAGGTCATCACCACCCGGCAGCTGATGCAGGCACGGCCAGGCGGCCAAGGCAACCTGATGCTGCTGCACGCCTTCCCTTCCCCGCTGCACCTGCCGGACGCGATCCCGGTGGTTCCCGCCGGCCGGGGCGGCAGCTTCGACGACGCGGTGCAACGCGAGTTCGGCCGCTACCTGCAACAGGCCACCGGCGGCGACACCTCGCGCATGCTGGTGTTCTATTGCCAGGGCGTGCAGTGCTGGGCCTCGTACAACGCCAGCCTGCGCGCGATCCACCTCGGCTACCGCAACGTGCACTGGTATCGCGGCGGCCTGGACGCCTGGCAGCAGGCCGGCTTGCCGATCCAGGACGGCAGCTCGCAGGGTCGGCAATGAGGCCGCGCCACGCCGTAGTGCTTGCGGCCGCCGGCCTGCTTGCCGCCTGCGGCGGGCACGGCGAGCCCGCGCCGGCCACGCAGGCAGTCGCCGTCGAAGCACGGGCCCAGTCGCCTGCGGCAATGCCGCCGCCCGCCGCCTGGCCACGGCTCGACGCGGAACAGGCGGACACGCGCGATCCGCTCTTCGACGTTTGCATGGGTCGTGCGAGCGTGATCTCGATGCAGCAATACGTCGGCGCCGACAAGGACTACCGCAAGGCAATCGTGGCCTGTCACCACGAGCAGGCGCTGCGGGCCGGCACGCCGGTGCATGGCTCGGCCCCGGATCGAGCAGGCATCGAGCCGTCCTTCAACCGCAGGCAACCGGTGAGGTGAACGACGCCGCACGCGGCCCGTTCGCCGGATGCCAGGGCACGTGAGCCGATTTGCCACCGCTTTGCGCCTGAGGGATCAACGGTGCATGGCGCGCTGTTCCAACCGCCGGGGCGAGCGGATTCCGAGGGGAGTGGTGATGGGCAAGACGACGGTGGCGCGAACGCGCAAGGGTAACGGGCCGGCCAGGATGCGGCGGGGAACACACCCGGCAAGGTCAGGGCTTGCGCTGGCGGTATGCGCGGCGCTGGCTGGCGGGATGGTGCTGGTGCTGCCGCAGGCGGCGCAGGCGACGGAGTTCTGGGTTGGGGAAAACCCGGCCTGGGAAAACCCCGGCAACTGGACGTGCGTGCAGGGCGGCGATGTCATCACCTCCGAAGCGGGGCGTGCGACCTGCGTGCCGCCGGGCATGACGCATTTCGGCGTCAGCCCGGTCATCGACATTCCCGAGGGTGGCGATTCGCTGTTCATCCAGTCGCCGGTCATCGACGGCCTGCAGCTGGGAATGGGAACGCTGCACTCGCTGGTGGTGGGCCAGACCACCGCCTCGGAACGCAACGTGCTGACCATCCGCAACGGCGGCCTGCTGTTTGCCGGCAGCAACCCGAGCGCGGGCAGCATCATGGTCGGCAGGGATCCCGGGAGCTTCGGCCGGGTCGTGGTGCAGGGAGAGGGTTCGCAACTGTCCACCGGCGAGCACTTGGCCATCGGCAACCAGGGAACCGGCGAACTCGTCCTCGAGGATGGCGGCAGCGCGAACGCAGTCATCCTGTCCGTGGGCAGGCAGGGCGGCAGCCGCGGCAAGGTCATCCTGGCCGGCGGCGCCACTTTGTCCACCACCAAGGACACGTATGTCGCCATGGGCGGCAATGCGGTCGGGCGCGTGCAGGTGGGCAGCGGCTCGACGTGGATCAGCGGCAACCGCGCCATCGTCGGCGGCTCGAACGAATACGGCGCCAACCCCGACGGAGCGGTCGGCGATGTCCTCGTAACCGGCGTCGGCTCAACATGGCGAATCGACCACGGCGGCCTGTACGTGGGGTATTCCAGCGGCCCGGCCACCGGCACACTGGGCATCCTGGACGGCGGACGGGTGCAGGTCGTCGAAACAAGCGGCGGTGCCGGCCTGCAGCTCGGCGGCGGCAGTGGCGTCGGCACGATCAACGTGTCCGGGGTGGCTGCGAATGGCCAGGCCTCCACCTTCGAGACCGGGCCGGGCTGGGTCATGATCGGCTACGGCAACGGCGTGGGCACCTTGAATGTCGATGCCGGCGGCCAGGTGCGCAGCGCCCTGGTCGAACTGGGCGTCGCGCGCAACAGCGACAGGGGCCACGGCACGGCCAATGTCAGCGGCGAGGGGTCGCGCTGGGAAACCGGCGAACTGCAGCTCGGCAAGAGTGGCGACGGCAGGCTGAATATCCGCGATGGCGGCGAAGTCGCTTCGACACGTGGGGTCGTGGGCTACAGCGGCACCAACGGGGAGGGCCATGCCCTGGTCAGCGGCGCCGGCGCGCTGTGGGACATCGCCGGTGAGCTGCTGGTGTCCCGCGATACCGCGAAGGGCAACCTGTCGATCCAGGACGGCGGCCGGGTGGAGGCCGCCACTGCGGTGATCGGCAACGACGGCGATGGCCGTGCGCTGGTGCAGGGCGCGGGCAGCCAGCTGGCGGTGGACGGGCTGCTGGGCGTCGGCAACTACCGCGGCAGCGGCACCATGCAGGTGCTGGACGGCGGCCTGGCCACCAGTGCCGACACCCATGTCGGCGACAGCCTGCGAGGGCGTTACGCGCTCGCGGAAGTGCGTGGCGCGGGCGCGCGCTGGGTGGCCGACGGCGACTTCATGGTGGGCTCGGGCAGCCAGACCACGACGCCGGCGGCCTTCCTCGGCGTCGGCGACGGCGGCCGGGTGGAGGCCGCCACCCTGACCATCAGCGGTGGCAGTGCGCGGGTGGCGATCGGCGGCGGCATGGCGCTGGACGGCAGCCTGCTGGCGGCGACCGGCGCCGGCGTGCTGGACGTCGACCAGGTGGTGTTCGCCTACGCGGGATCGCGGGACGGCACCCTGCTGTTCAACCACACCGACACCGACTACCGCTTCGATGCGCCGCTGGGTGGCGAAAAGGGACGAATCGAACACCACGCGGGGCATACCACCCTGACCGGCGACAGCGCCGCCTACAGCGGCACCACCACGGTGCTGGGCGGAACGATGCTGGTGGACGGCGCGCTGGGCGGCGCGGTGGACGTGCAGGGCGGCAGTTTCGGCGGCACCGGTACGGCCGGCGTCGTCAGCATCGACGATGGCGGCACGCTGACTCCTGGCGGTGCAAGCGCAGGCAAGCTCACCCTGGCCAGCCTCGCTCTGTCGGACCAGTCGCAACTGCACTTCGACCTGGGCACCGCCGGCGTGGCCGGTGGCAAGGACAACGACCTGGTCAAGGTAACCGGTGACCTGGTGCTCGACGGGCAGTTGCACATCGACGCCACGCCCGCTTTCGGCAACGGCGTGTACCGGCTGTTCGACTACGGCGGCACGTTGACCGACAACACGCTGGCCTTCGCGTCAATCGGCGGCGGCGCCAATCACGCCGGCGCCGGCTTCGACGTGCAGACCGCCATCGGCGGCCAGGTGAACCTGGTGGTCGGCGGCATCGCCACGCCGATCCAGTTCTGGCGGGGCGGTGCAGGCACCTGGCATGCGGGTTCGGCAAACTGGACCGACGCCAACGGCACCGGCGACGATGCGTGGTCGAGCACCTTCGCAGTGTTCCAGGGCAAAGGCGGCACCGTCACCGTCGAGGGCGAGCAGCAGGTCACCGGCCTGCAGTTTGCCGGCAACGGCTATGCGCTGGTCGGCGGCAAAAACGCCACGCTGAAGTTGCTTGGGCCGCAAACCCCCGTTCGCGTCGATCCAGGCCACACCGCCACGCTCTCGGTCGCGTTGACCGGCAACAGTGCGCTGGTCCGCCGCGACACGGGCACGCTGGTGCTCAACGGCCACAACAGCTACACCGGCGGCACGCAACTGTTCGAGGGCGTACTGGAAGCCGGCTCGGATGCGGCGCTGGGCGCGGCCACCGGTGCGGTCCAGTTCCACGGCGGCACCCTGCGCGTCGGCGACGGTTTCGAGAGCGCGCGCGCGTTTGCCGTCGGCAGCGAAGGCGGCCGCCTGGAAACCAGCGGCAGCGTACGCCACACCGGCACACTGACCGGCAGCGCGCCGTTCAACCGGGTCGGCAATGACGCGTTCGAGTTTGCCGGCAACGGCAGCGGCTACAGCGGCCTGTTCAGCGCCGGCGGCGGGCACTTCAAGCTGTCCGGCGTGCTCGGCGGCACGCTGGACATCGCCGCCGGCACCACGCTGTCCGGCAACGGCCGCGCCAACGACCTGCGCATCGCCGGCCGGCTGGCGCCGGGCAACTCCATCGGTGCGCTGACCGCCGATGGCGACATCGCCTTCCTGCCCGGATCCACCTTCGAGGTGGAAGTGGCGGCCAACGGTCGCGCCGACCTGCTCGACGTGGCCGGCACTGCCGACATCCAGGGCGGCACCGTCGACGTGATCGCACTGGACCCGCATACCGCCTATGACGACGGCAGCCGGTTCGTGTTCCTGCGTGCGCAGGGCGGCGTCAACGGAAACTTCGACAAGGCCACCAGCTCGTCGGCCTTCCTCGACTTCAGCCTGGGCCACGACGCAAACACCGCCTTCGTGAAACTGGCGCAGGTAGCGGCATTCCCCGACGTGGCGCGCAGTTTCAACCAGCAACAGGCTTCCATGGCACTGCAGCACCTGCGGCAGGAGGACGACGCGCTGACCGCCTACAACGCGCTGCTGATGCTCGATGCCGATGGCGCACGCCATGCATTCGACGCCAGCTCCGGCGAAATCCACGCCGGCGCACAACAGGCGATGGCCGCGGCCGGCAGTGCGTTCAACCGGACATTGCTGCGGCAGGCCGACGGCGATGGTCCGGGCATGTGGGCGGCCGGCGTCTACGACACGGCCCAAACCGATGCCGACGGCAATGCCGCAAAGCTGGAGCACGACGTCCACGGCCTGAGCATCGGCTACGGCAGTGGCACGGTCGGCGACACCGGCGGCTGGGCGCTGGGGGCTGCCATCGGCGGCACCCGTACCTCGGCCAATGTGCGCGAGCGCGCCTCGCATGCCCGGGCAAACGCATGGCACACGGGCATCTATGGCCGCTGGTCGCACGCGGCGTGGGAAATGCGCGGCTCGCTCGGCTACATGAACGGCAACCTCGACGTGCGGCGCAGCATGGCGTTTGGCGCCCTCGCACGTACGGCCAGCGCCCGACAGGCCATGGACGCTTTCGGCCTCAGCGGCGAACTGGCCTGGCGGCTGGTCCAGAACAAGGTGACGTTTGCGCCCGTGCTGACGGTCGATGCCCTGCATGCGGGTTTCGATGCCACCCGCGAATCAGGCGCGGGCGCACTGGACCTGTCGCCGCAACGGCAACGCCACGAGCAACTGGACCTGGGCCTGGGCGCACGCCTGAGCGGCGCCATCGGACAAGCCGCCTACGAGCTGCGCGCGGTATACATCCAGGATGTGGCAGCCGACCGCAGCGCCGAGCGCTACGCCACCTACGCCGGCAGCCCCACCCGTTTCGTGGTGCGTGGACCGGAAGCCGACAGCCAGCGAGTCCAATTGTCTGCCGGCGTGACCGTGCCGATGGCCAACAGCGTGACGCTCGGCCTGCGTTACGAAGGCAGCTTCGCCGGCTCCGGCGACGCACATGGAGCAACAGCCAGCATTGACTGGCGATTCTGACCTGCTGCACGCGGGTCGGCAGCCAACCGCTGCCGACCCGCCTCCTCCCCGCAGCTGAAAAATCCACAGCCAAAAAGCCCGACCACACTGCGCACGCGCCCACAAGCACCAAATTGTTCAGCAACCCGGCGAGCTGGCCGCTGAAAAAAACGGAGGCGAATGCCGGTATTCCCCGCCAAATACCAGGCTCGCCCAGCCGTCACCGCCAAAACATGGCGCCTCTCCATCCAAAGCACGGGGCCCCTTCCCCGTGCCCAGACCCACTGCTGGGCGCGCTTGCCGACACCGACACCGGGTGAGAGCATGCTGGATAGCGAATAGCCGCCACCTGCGGAAAAGCCTGCGGGATCAGGCGGCAGGTATAGACGGCGAGATCAGGGCAAGTTGTTGATTCGCCCAAAGTGTTTCCGCAAACCACCCGCCGCGCCGCCGGGTTGGACGGCAGGATTAGGTTTCGCTCAATCAGCGGATTTAAGTTAGGTCGCTCAAAAAGTAACCAGCGGTGAGGGGGCATCGTGGAAACAATCAAAGAAATAGCATTTTTCATAGGTGTTATTGCATTCGGCATCTGGATCTTTCGCCGTAATTGGCTAGAAGCAGAGGTCCGTCGCAACGACGCGCATGAGCCACCCTCCGATCAGCAGCTTCGTTGGCACATCCGTCATCTACGCGAGGACATTCATGCTCTCGTGCTCATAAACTACGTGCTACTCATCGTCGTGGCGTCAGCAGTGGTGTTCAAACTTTAGTGGCCGCCAACCATTACGGCGTGCGGCCTAACAGTTCGTCCAAGCGGACGCGCGAAAAGCCGCGCGCCGCTTAACTCAAGCGTTAGTCGGCAAAAAGGGGGCTCCATGAAATACGTAGCAACATTGGCTTGCCTATTGTTCTGCCTCGCTGGTTGCGCCGCACAAACGGGGATCGTCCGTACCGGCCAAGACAGCTACCTGCTTAGCAAGCGAGGCGCCACAGGCTGGTCCCCCATCGAATCGCTGCGTGTTGATGTTCTGCAAGAGGCTGGCCAATACTGCGTGTCGCAGGGAAAGAGCTTGAACGTAACAAACGAGACACGTTCAAAGCCACCGTATCTGCTGGGAAACTTTCCGCGGGTATCCATTCAATTCCAATGCAAGTAGCAACGCCTCACAGCAAGGTTCGCTTTGTCACTTGTGGTCAGCTTGTAGCGCCGCCAGCTAACACGGCGCTCAGGCGGGTGGCGTGCCACCACTGCTTGCCTCTGTGTTAACGGCATAAGGATTGTCATGGCTACAGGGGCACAAATCGTCATCGACTTTGTTGCGACCCTCCGCGGATTGCCCGGTGTGAGCGTTGCGCGCAGCACTCTGTCACGTAACGTTTTCGAGCTTTCTGGACCAAGAACTTGCTTGCTGTATGTCAAAGGTCGCGCAGAGCCACCGCATAGATGGGGAGTTACGGCCAACGTTGTGTCGCGGCTAAAAGCACAAAGGCAGAACTGGTATATCGTCTTGCTGTACGAAAGCAAGGAGACGGGGTACCTGCTGTCGGCTAGCGATGTGGATCACTATATGGGCGGTATCTGGCCACTGGGCGCCGACGGCGATTACAAGCCTGCTCCCGGGAACTACCTAGGTCGCAACAGCCCGTTCAAATCGTTTAGCAACTTCAGTCAGCTAGTCGGTGCAGTTGCCGGTTAACAACTCGTTCAACGCGGACGGCTACGCCACCGCTTCAAAAACAGGGGTCAGTGTGCACTTATCCGATTAAGTCCACTCTGACCCCGGTTTCCGATTCGGGTTTGCGTTTGGGCTTGGGCAGGGCGAGCAGGTGATCGCGCTTACCCACGATCAGGCCGTTCTCGAAGTTCGTGGTCCTGGCGCGTGCACCGTGCTGCTCGAAGACCGCATCGATGCCCCGTTCGTACAAGTCCGCCAGCAGGAAATAGGTGGCGTAGAACGCATCACCCAGCAGCACCTCGCCACGCTTCAAGGTGTCGAGCATCGACCGCAGCAGCGTTTGTTCGTCGCAGCCTTTGCCGTGGTAACCACTACTTGCCGCATCCAGGATGGCACCACTACCCAGACAGATCAGGGCCGCCATGCGGCACAGCGGAAAGCCCAATCCCGGTTGCTGGGTCCGCGGTTGGGGATAGCGCGCCTGATTGGCCGCAGTATCGGGCATCGACACCGTCGTGCCATCGACCAGGCGCACGGCCCGACCTCGCCATTGCCACGCCGGCGACGCGTGATCGGTCATGTGGCGTCCGCTATGGCGGGTGAGCGATGCGATCAGCGATGTGGGCAGGCGTTGGCGCGCGCGGCAATAGGCACCGGTGCGTGTGCTGCATCGCGGGAGGTGACCGGCGATGCGGGCCACTACCGCGTCGTTGACCGCACGTTGGCACGAACGATCGTCGCTCAACGCCTGGCGCAAGAACATGGCCAGTGTTTCCGTGGGCGGAAACCGTCGCTCGCGATGCACGGGCAACAGTGCTTCCAGCGGATCGAATAGCTCCGGACCGGTGAGGATGTTGAAGAACGTGAAGATGTCCGCTTGTCCAAGCTGGCGGCGGATCTGCTGTTGCTGGAGCGTGACACGACGGCTACGCTGCATCAGGGCTGGTCTCGGGTGGTGAGTGGATGTCTGGCGACACCACCTTATCATTCGAGCCAGCCCTTCCTGCTTGTCAGATCAGTGAGTTACGGCTTAAGTAAGTGCCATTCGGGTCAGTGTGCACTTATCCGATTAAGTCCACTCTGACCCCGGTTTCCGGCAATTCGGCTTAACTTGAGCGTCATGCCCGATGAACGTTGCTATTGTTCCTATCACTGAAGACCATGCAGAAAGCTTCCACGCTTGCTTGGATGCCGTAGCGCGAGAGAAGAAGTTTCTTGCCCAGGTTGAGGCGCTTCCGCTTGAGCGGGTTCAAGCCTTTGTCCGAGAGAGCGTGGCGTCGGGTGCCGCGCAGTTCGTGGCCGTCGATGGTGGGCTTGTGGCGGGGTGGTGCGACATATTTCCTGGGTGGGCTCAGGCCATCAGCCACTGCGGATCCCTCGGCATGGGCCTGTTGCCCGACTACAGAGGCAAGGGCATTGGTCATCGTCTCTTGTTGGCGTGCCTTGCGAAAGCTCGCGCGAACGGAATCACCCGCGTGGAGTTGGAGGTACGCGCTGACAACGAGCGTGCCATCAAGTTGTACGAACGCATGGGGTTCATTCGAGAGGCGGTGAAGCCGCGCGGCATGCGATTCGACGGAGTGTACTTCGATTCAGTTCAAATGAGCCTCATCTTCGATGATGAGGCATAACCGCTCCATCGAGCGGACGCCTTTGGACTGGCGGTGCAAGCCCAAAGCCGCCGTTCATGTCGAGCGTTAGGCCTGCTACCAAAACAGGGGTCAGTGTGCACTTATCCGATTAAGTCCACTCTGACCCCGGTTTCTCCAGAGAGGCCTAACAACTCGTTCAAGGCGGACGGCCTCGTCGCTGCTCAAGTCAAGCGTTAGCCTTTACCCCGAACATCAAGGTGCATCATGCAAGAAGAACAGAAGAACTATTTCAAGTTCACTGGGCGCTCTCGAATCGACAAGAGCATAAATTCCCTGCTCGGGATCATCGAGGGAATCGCCATTGATCGCGAGATCAACTCATCCGAAATTGACTTCCTTCACTTGTGGCTTGAAGACAAGCAAGAACTGCGCAACCGTCATCCGTTCAACGAACTGATCCCCGTAATAGAGCAAGCGCTTGCTGATCGCATTCTTACGGAGGAGGAGAAGAACGACATCGTTTGGCTTTGCGAGAAACTTACTTCTAATCAGTTCTATGATCAAGTTACAACTGACCTTCAAAAGCTACATGCCATTATTGGCGGAATCGTTGCGGATACAAAGATATCAGAACAAGAACTTCGCGGCCTCTCTGATTGGATTAATGACCATGAGCACTTGCGCGGCTGTTGGCCCTACGACGAAATCGGTAGCCTTGTAACCACCGTTTTGGCGGACAAGGTCATTGATGATCAAGAGCATCAAATGCTCTTCCAGTATTTCTCTGAATTCGTTGCACTCCTTGGCTCAAAGACCATAACTTCCGCACCCGTCTCAGATGGACACTCAGTTGTTGGCCTTTGCGCTGTTTGCCCCGAAATTGAATTCCAAGATAGAACGTTCGCCTTCACTGGCGCATCTGCTCGCTATACTCGCCAAAAGCTTACTGAAACAGTCTCAGAACTTGGCGGGAACGTAGCTTCAGGGCCTGGCAAAAAGGTCGATTACCTTGTGATCGGGGCAGACGGCAACCCCTGTTGGTCTTTCGCCTGCTACGGCCGCAAGGTTGAAAAGGCAGTGCAACTGCGCAAGTCCGGCGTAAAAATCATGATCATCCACGAATCTGATTTTCACGACGCGGTACTGGACGCAGGTAAAGGTTAAGAACTCCGGAGGGGGCTTCCCCGTCAACCCGGACGCATAAAGCTTTTGCCCTGGGCTTTCCGCAAAAACAGGGGTCAGTGTGCACTTATCCGATTAAGTCCACCCTGACCCCGGTTTCGCATTTTGTGTAGTTTTTTTTAATCTTTCCAGTAAAGAAGAGATATGTTGACTTTGCTATGCGGCAACACGGAAAGAAGTACGGCCACATACTCGAGATTCTTCCACTGAAAGAAGGGCAGCAAGTAGTTCTGTGCAAACGCTGTTACGCCATCATGAAAAGTGTAGGCAGCGTTTCAACCGAAAAATCACCACAAGAGGAGTAGCCCATTTTGGCGAACATGGCCGATAGACCAATCATTTTTGGTTGTGAAAGTTGTTGGCCGGAATCACCTGAACTAGCATGGCAACGCCGCGGCACTCTCATACAGACAGACTTGATTGACAAGCCTCACTACCATGTGATGCTGCTTCGCTGTCCAAGCTGCGAGCAGTCCTTCATATCTGTGTTTACTGAACAGATCGACTGGCAAGATGGAAACGACCCTCAGTATTGGACGACCATTCCGCTCACTGAAACAGAAGCATCTCTTGTCAGTTCCGCCACTCCGCTAACCGAAGAAGAAATCAACGCAATTGATCACAGCCGCCGTTCGCTGCACCACGACTTCCCGAAAGATGGCAAGAAACGCGTTGCTTGGGGTCGCGGCATCAGAGTTGGCACGCATGATTAAGCCCAGCTCCGCTGGGCAGCGGCCTAACAATTCGTAGGAGACTTCCCCGTCAACCCGGACGCATGAAGCTTTTGCCCTGGGCTTTCAGGCGGCTGCCGGTGGTGTGGATGTCGAGGTCTGCCTGTCGCGTGGCGCGTGTCAGTGCGTGGCAATCACGCAACGTGCGTCAGACGACATTTCCGTAGACGGTCTTGTTGAGCCGATGTGACCGGCTCGAACCATGGAATTGGTCGATCCCGTTGAAACTGCTGGGAAGGCGAGGCTTCTACTCGATGCGCTCCGGGCGCGGATTTGTTCTGCCCAAACAAAAAGCCCATGAACTTCATGGGCTTTTGGTCTGTTCTGGCGGAGAGAGTGGGATTCGAACCCACGGTAGTGTTGCCACTACGGCAGTTTTCAAGACTGCTGCCTTAAACCGCTCGGCCATCTCTCCTTTTGAATTGTCTGCGGCAAGGCGCGTTTTGCGCGCCACTACGGCAGTTTTGTTCCGAGCATCCTGCCCTTCAGCCCTTCGGGGCCACGCTGCTTCGCGCAGGTCCGTCATGCTATCAGGAACGTTGCGGCGGGCGCTTGTCTGGTCTGCCGCGTTCTGTGTAGGAGCACACCCCGTGCGCGATGCTTTTGGGCCCAGATGCTTTTGGGCGGCATGACGGAGAGCATCGCGCACAGGGTGCGCTCCTACGGGGTGGTGTCTTTTTTTGACAGGGCCACCAGGCAGATCGCCAGGATGGTTACCGGGATCAGTGCGCCCAGCAGCGGCAGCAGCAGGATCGGTTGGCGGACGACCATCGGGACGAGCTGGGTGGCGGCGGCGAAGGTGATGATGGCGAGGCGCCAGCGGCGGCTGTGGCGGGCCAGCCAGAAGCTGGCCAATACCAGGGGCAGCGCGATGGCGGACAGGTCGAGGTCGATGGTGGGCAGGCGCCACACGCTCTCGAAGCCGAGGCGCATGCCGATCACGGTGGCCAGCACGGCCAGCAGGAAGAAGCTGGCGTAGAACTCCACCCTGCCCCAGCGTCCACGTGCCGGCGCCGTGTTCATGCGATGCGGTCCACCCCGCCCATGTACGGACGCAGCACCTCGGGCACGGTGATGGAGCCGTCGTCGTTCTGGTAGTTCTCCATGACGGCGATGAGGGTGCGGCCGATGGCGAGGCCGGAGCCGTTCAAGGTGTGGACGAGCTCGGGCTTGTTGGTGTCGGGGTTGCGCACGCGCGCTTGCAGGCGGCGGGCCTGGAAATCCTCGCAGTTGGAGCAGCTGCTGATTTCGCGGTAGGTCTGCTGGCTGGGCAGCCACACTTCCAGGTCGTAGGTCTTGGCGGCGCCAAAGCCCATGTCGCCGGTGCACAGCAGCATCTTGCGGTACGGCAGGCCGAGTTTTTGCAGCACGGCTTCGGCGTGGCCGACCATTTCCTCCAGCTGCGCGTAGGACTGCTCGGCGCGGGTCACGTGCACCATCTCCACTTTCTCGAACTGGTGCTGGCGGATCATGCCGCGGGTGTCGCGACCGTAGCTGCCGGCCTCGGCGCGAAAGCACAAGGTGTGGGCGGTGAGGCGCAGCGGCAGCGCGTCGGCGTCCTGGATGGTGTCGCGCACCAGGTTGGTCAGCGCCACCTCGGCGGTGGGGATGAGGTAGCGCTTGGCCTCGTTGACCTCGGTGGCAAACAGGTCCTCCTCGAACTTGGGCAGCTGGCCGGTGCCCTGCATGCTTTCGGCGTTGACGATCACCGGCACGTTGCACTCGAGGTAGCCGTGCTCGCGCGTGTGCAGGTCGAGCATGAACTGGCCCAGCGCGCGGTGCAGGTGGGCAAGCTGGCCGCGCAGCACGGTGAAGCGCGCGCCGGAGAGCTTGGCGCCGGCGTCGCTGTCGAGCCAGCCGTGGCGTTCGCCCAGCTCGACGTGGTCCTTCACCGCAAAGTCGAACGTGCGCGGCGTGCCCCAGCGGCTTGCTTCGATGTTGTCGTTTTCGTCCTTGCCCTGCGGCACGGACGCGTGCGGCAGGTTGGGAATGCCCAGCGCCACCTGTGCCAGCCGGGCCTGCACGTCGGCCAGCGCCTGCTCGTTGTGCTTGAGCTTGTCGCCCAGGCCGGCCACCTCGGCCATCAGCGCGGTCACGTCCTCGCCCTTGGCCTTGGCCTGGCCGATGCCCTTGGACAGGGTGTTGCGCGTGTTTTGCAGCTCCTGGGTCTGGGTCGCCAGCTGCTTGCGCTCGCTCTCCAGTTGCTCCACGGCCGCCGTGTCCAGCACATAGCCGCGCGTGGCAAGCCGCTGGGCGGTATCGGCGAGATGCGCTCGCAGCAGCACCGGGTCGAGCATGGTCGTTCCTTTCAGGTCATCTACGGGGTGTTGAACCCGCGGATTATCGTGGCAGCCGGCAAGGCGGCGCAAACCGCAGGCCGCTGTGGTATGCCTGTGGGGCCACGTAACCTTTCCCGTCGCCAGGGCGAATGACCCGTGATCGCCCGGCCGCGCACGCCGGGCCCCACGCAGCGCTTGCCCACGAGGACGATGCCCCATGCCCGGACACCCGCCGCTTTTTTCCCGCCACGGTCGCGCGTCATGAGCTGGCGTCGACTGTTGCCCCGACTGCTGGTGGTGGCGCTGATCGTGGCGGCCATCGCCTGTTTTTTCGCGTTTGATCTTTCCCGCTACCTGGACCTGCACGCGCTCAAGGCGCGGCAGCAGTCGTTGCAGGCGTGGCACGGCGAGCACCCCTGGCTGCTGGCCGCCGGCTTTGTGCTGGGCTACATCGTGATGGCGGCGGCGTCATTGCCGGGCGCGGCGCTGGCCACCATCGCCGCCGGCGCGGTGTTCGGGCTGGTGGAGGGCACGGTGCTGGCGTCGTTCGCCTCGTCCATCGGCGCCACGCTGGCGTTTCTGGCCAGCCGTTTCCTGTTTCGCGACGTGGTCAAGCGGCGCTTCGGCACGCGGCTGGCGGCTATCGACGAGGGGCTGGCGCGCGATGGCGCGTTCTACCTGTTTACCCTGCGGCTGGTGCCGGCGCTGCCGTTTTTCGTGATCAACCTGGCGATGGGCGTGACGGCGCTGCCGGTGCGCACGTTCTACTGGGTCAGCCAGCTGGGCATGCTGGCCGGCACCGTCGTGTTCGTGAACGCGGGCACGCAACTGGCGCGGCTGGAATCGGCCAAGGGCATTTTTTCGCCGGCGCTGCTGGGCTCGTTCGTGCTGCTGGGCCTGTTTCCGTGGATCGCGCGGGGCGTGCTGGCGCTGGTGCGCCGGCGCAAGCAGCTGGCGCGCTGGAAAAAGCCGCGCCGCTTTGACCGCAACCTGGTGGTGATCGGCGCCGGCGCGGCCGGGCTGGTGAGCGCGTACATCGCTGCCGCCGTGAAATCGCGCGTCACCCTGGTGGAGAAAAACGCCATGGGCGGCGACTGCCTCAACGAGGGCTGCGTGCCGTCCAAGGCGCTGATCCACAGCGCACGAGTCGCCGCGCAGGCGCGCGAGGCAGCGGCGGCCGGCGTGCATGCCGACGCGGTGACCGTGGATTTTGCCGCCGTGATGGCGCGCGTGCGGCGCGTGGTGGGCGACGTGGCGCCGCACGATTCGGTGGAGCGCTATCGCGGCATGGGCGTGGACGTGCGCCAGGGCCACGCCACCATCGTGTCGCCGTGGGAGGTGCGCATCGACGGCGAAACGCTCACCACCCGCGCCATCGTGATCGCCGCCGGCGCGCGGCCGCTGGTGCCGGACATCCCCGGCCTGGCCGAGGCCGGCTACCTCACCTCCGCCAACCTGTGGACGCTGCGCGAGCTGCCGCAGCGGCTGCTGGTGATGGGCGGCGGCCCGGTGGGCTGCGAGCTGGCGCAGGCGTTTGCGCGGCTGGGCTCGCGCGTGACCTTGCTGGAACAGGGCGAGCACCTGCTTGGCCGCGAGGACGCGGACGTGTCCACCTTCGTGGAGGCGCGCCTGCGCCACGACGGCGTGGATGTGCGCACGCGGCACAAGGCCGTGGCGGTCACCACCGACGATCACGGCAAGACCTTGCACGGCGACCACGATGGCGCCGCCGTCGCCCTGCCCTTTGACGCCTTGCTGGTGGCGGTGGGCCGGCAGCCGCGCGTGGAGGGCTACGGGCTGGAGGCGCTGGGCATTCCCGCGCCGCGCGCCATCGACACCAACGCCTACCTGCAAACGCTGTACCCCAACATCTACGCCTGCGGCGACGTGGCCGGCCCCTACCAGCTCACCCACGTGGGCGCGCACCAGGCGTGGTACGCCACCGTCAACGCGCTGCTGGGCGGGTTGTGGCGTTTCAAGGCCAACTACGCGGCGATACCGGCCACCACCTTTGTTGACCCCGAGGTGGCGCGGGTGGGCCTGAACGAGCGCGAGGCCGCCGCGCGCGGTATCGCGGTGGAGGTGACCCGCTACGACCTGGCCGACCTGGACCGCGCCATCGCCGAGGACGGCGCGCAAGGCTTCGTCAAGGTGCTGACCGCGCCGGGCAAGGACCGCATCCTGGGCGCAACCATCGTGGGCGCGCACGCCGGCGAGCTGCTGGCCGAGTTCACCCTGGCGATGACGCACGGCCTGGGCCTCGGCAAGCTGCTGGGCACGGTGCACGCCTACCCGACCTGGGCCGAGGCCAACAAATACGCGGCCGGCGCGTGGCGCAAGGCGCACGCGCCGCAGGCCGCGCTACGCTGGGCCGAGCGCTGGTTTCGCTGGCGGCGCGGATGAACCGCCAAGCCGCCATGCCGCCTCTCATGCGCGCCTACGCGCCGGAGTGTTTCCATGCTTGATGCCACCCACGCGACACGTCCCTCCTTCGCCCGCACGCTGCGCGCCCATGGCGTGACACTGCCGCGCACGCCGCTGGAAATCCTGCAGGTCAACGTGGGCAAGCTGTGCGACCTGGCCTGCCACCACTGCCACGTGGAAGCCGGCCCCAAGCGCACCGAGATCATGCAGGCCGCCACGGTGGATCGCCTGCTCGCCCTGCTGGCCGATGCACCCGGCGTGCACACGGTGGACCTGACCGGCGGCGCACCGGAGATGAACCCGCACTTTCGCCGCCTGGTGCGCGAGTCGCGCGCGCTGGGCAAGACGGTGATCGACCGCTGCAACCTCACCGTGCTGTTTCGCGAGGGCCAGCACGACACCGCGCAATTCCTGGCCGACCAAGGCGTGCGCGTGGTGGCCTCGCTGCCGTGCTACACGCAGGCCAACGTGGAAAAGCAGCGCGGGCAGCACGTGTTCGAGCCGTCCATCCGCGCGCTGCGGCTGCTGTCGGCGCTGGGCTACGGCAAGGACGGCAGCGGCCTGGAGATCGACCTGGTCTACAACCCGCTCGGCGCCAGCCTGCCGCCGCCGCAGGCCGCGCTGGAGGCCGACTACAAGCGCGAGCTGGCCGAGCATTTCGGCATCCACTTCAACCGGCTGTTCACCATCACCAACATGCCGATCAAGCGTTTCCTGCACCTGCTGCAGCGCGAGGGCCGCTACGAGAGCTACATGCAAACCCTGCTGGATGCGTTCAACCCGCAGGCCGCGCTGGGCGTGATGTGCCGCAACCAGTTGTCGGTGGACTGGCGCGGCCACCTGTACGACTGCGATTTCAACCAGGCGCTGGAGCTGCCGCAGGGCGGACGCGAACGCACGCTGTGGGACATCGACGCACTGACCGACATCGAGCGCGACCCCATCGCCTTCGCCGACCATTGCTACGGCTGCACCGCCGGCGCCGGCAGCTCCTGCGGCGGCGCGCTCACCGCGTAAGCGCGCAACCTTTGGCTGCGATGCGTTTCGGCCACGGCCACCACCCAACCGCGCACAGGGCGCTCCACCAACATCGGCCTTCATGGACTACATCTCCAACCACAGCAGCACCGACCGCAGCGCCGCGCCACCCGCCGCCACGCCCCGGCTGTCGGTGATCGTGCCGCTGGCGCGGGGCGAGAGCGCGTGGCGCGCGCTGGTGTGGCAACTGGCGCAGGCGCTGCCGGCCGACAGCGAGGTGATCGTGGTGCACGCCGAGGCCCAGCCGCTGCCGGCCTTGCCCGCCGCGCCGTGCGCGCTGCGCCAGTTGGCCAGCCCGCCGGGCCGCGCGCGGCAGCAAAACCTGGGCGCGCAGGCTGCATGCGGCCAGTGGCTGTGGTTTGTGCATGCCGACTCGCGCCTGATGCCGCCGACGCTGCCGGCCTTGCAGCGGTTTCTGCGTCGGCCGGATGACGCGCTGGGCTTTTTCGACCTGCGCTTTGACCGCGACGGCCCGCGCCTGGCCGCCCTCAACGCATGGGGCGCCAACCGGCGCTCGCACTGGCTGAAGATGCCGTTCGGCGACCAGGGCCTGCTGCTGCCGGCGCACTGCTTTGCCGCGCTGGGCGGCTTCGACGAACACGTACGCTACGGCGAGGACCACCTGCTGGTATGGGCCGCGCGCCGCGCCGGCCTGCCCATCGCCGCCATCGGCGCACCATTGCTGACCAGCGCGCGCAAGTACGCGCGCCATGGCTGGTGGCGCACCACCGCGCGCCACCTGTGGCTGACCGCAGTCCAGGCCTGGCCGCAATGGCGGCGCCTGCGGAGCGGCCCGCGATGAGCGCCGCGCTGGCCATCTTCGTCAAGACGCCCAGCCACTCGCCGGTAAAGACCCGCCTGGCCGCGAGCATCGGGCGCCCGCGCGCCGAACAGTTCCACCGGCTCGCGGCCGCCGCCGTCGCCGCCGTGGCCCGCGCCGCCATGCCCGGCGTGCAGCCGTACTGGGCCGTGGCCGAACGCGATGCGCTCGACCACCCGATGTGGCGCGCGCTGCCCACGCTGTGGCAAGGCAGCGGCACGCTCGGCGAGCGCCTTGATCACGTCTGCGCGACGCTGCAGCAGCAACACGGGCGCACGCTGCTGATCGGCGCCGATGCGCCGCAGATCCGCATCGACCTGCTCGCCGCGGCATGCGCCGCGCTGGATGATCCGGCCACGCCCCATGTGCTGGGGCCGGCGCACGACGGCGGCTTCTGGCTGTTCGGCACGCGCCAGCCGGTGCCTGCGGCAGCGTGGATGGCGCCGCGTTATTCGTGCGCCGACACCGCCCGCATGCTGGTCGCCGCCTTGGCGGACGACGGCGCGGTCGCCTCGCTGCCGATGCTCAACGACGTGGATGACGGCAACGACCTGGCCGCGCTCATCATCGACCTGAAAGCCCTGCCTGCGCCGCTGCCCGAGCAACGCGAACTGCTCGCGTGGTTGCGCGACAACGGCATGGATGCGCCGGAGACTTCCCAAAGATCGCTCCCCCCGCCACGCGGGGGGAGCTGCCCGAAGGGCTGAGGGGGCGATCTTTGCCATGCAGACACGATCAAGCGCGCCCTCTTCCGCCCTTCGGACACCTTCCCCCGCAAAGCGGGGAAAGGAAACAACCAACCCACTGCACGGAGCCATGCCATGACGACACGACCCCCTTTCCCCTGGAACCGCCGCATCGCCACGCTCGGCCTGGTGGCCGGCATCATCGCGGTGCTGACCATGGTCAGCGGGCCGCTGTACCGCTTCGGTCTGATCGGCCTGGGCGCGGCGTTCTCGGGCACGTTCCTCGGCTACTGGCTGGGCCAGTTGGCGGCGCTGTTTGGCGTGGTGGCGTTGCTGCTGGCGTTGGCCCGCGCGCCGCGTCGCCATGTGGGGCGCGCGCTGCTGGCGATCGTGCTGGGCGTGGTGGCGTTTGTGCCGCCGATGCTGTTCAAGCACAAGGCCGGCTCGGTGCCGGCGATCCACGACATCACCACCGACACCACCAACCCGCCCGCGTTCCAGGCGCTGCTGGCCGCACGCGCGGATGCACCCAACCCGGCCGAGTACGGCGGCGCCGAGGTGGCGGCCAAGCAGCACGCGGCCTACCCCGACATCCAGCCGCTGCAGTTTGACGCGCCGCCGGCCAAGGTGTTTCCCGCCGCGCTGGAAACCGCCCGCGCGATGGGCTGGGACATCGCCGCGCAAGTGCCCGACGAAGGCCGCATCGAGGCCACCGCCACCACGTTCTGGTTCGGCTTCAAGGACGACGTGGTGATCCGCCTGCAGCCGGCTGCCGGCGGCACGCGCGTGGATGTGCGCTCCGAATCGCGCGTGGGCGGCAGCGACGTGGGCGCCAACGCGGCGCGCATCCGCACGTACAGCCGCAAGTTGCGTGAGGCGTTGGGCAGCCACTGACGCGCCAGCTCGTCATGTAGGAGCGCACCCTGTGCGCGATGGCTTTTGCTCTTGCGAATCCCGAGCAAAAAGCATCGCGCACAGGGTGCGCTCCTACGCGTTTAGCGGAAGGGTTGCAGCAGGAGGGCACCGAAGCGTTGTTCGGGCTTGTCGCGGAAACGGTCCAGGCCCAGCGGCAAGGTTGCCTGCGGCTGGCGCGGTGCCTGGCGGTAGCTGCGAAACAGGCGGTCCCAGCACGACAGGTTGAAGCCGTAGTTGCTGTCGTGCTCGTCGCGCCGCAGCGAGTGATGGATGCGGTGCATGTCGGGCGTCACCACCAGCCAGCGCAGCGGGCGGTCCAGCCACGCGGGCAAGGCCAGGTTGGCATGGGTGAACATCGCAAAGCCGTTGAGCAGGATCTCGAACGCCAGCACCGCGGCCGGCGCGGCGCCCAAGGCCAGCACGGCGGCGATCTTCAGCGCCATCGACAGCAGGATTTCCAGCGGGTGGAAACGCACGCCGGAGCTGACATCCAGCGCCAGGTCGCTGTGGTGCATGCGGTGCAGCCGCCACAGCCAGCCCACGCGGTGCATCAGCCGGTGCTGGGCGTAGATCACCAGGTCCAGCGCCACCAGCGTCAGCGGCACGGCCAGCCACGCCGGCAGTGCCTGCAGCAGGCCCACATGGTGCTGCCGCGCCCACAGCGCGGCGTCGATCGCCAGCCACGGCATCAGCAGGCGCAGGCTGAGCGCGCCGGCCACGCCGAAACCCAGGTTCACTGGCCAGCGATGGCGGCGGTCGGGACGGGCCCGGTGGCGCGGCCAGCGCCACTCGGCCCACGCCAGCACCGCCAGCAGCAGCGCAAACACCGCCACGCGCCACGCCGCGGCGCCCATCGGCTCACTCGCCTCGCGCTTCGCGGCGGCGCTGGCGCAGGTCGAGCAGTTTCTGGCGCAGTTGCACCTCCAGCCCGCGCTCCACCGGCTCGTAGAACACGGTGCCGGCCAGCGCATCGGGCAGGCATTGCTGGTCCAGCGCGATGCCGCCTTCCACGTCGTGGTCGTACTGGTAGCCCTTGCCGTAGCCCATGCCCTTCATCAGCTTGGTGGGCGCGTTGCGCAGGTGCATCGGCACCTCCAGCGTGCCGCTTTCGCGCACCACGGCACGGGCCTTGTTGTAGGCCGTGTAGGCGGCGTTGCTCTTGGGCGAAATGGCCAGCCAGATCGCCAGTTGGGCCAGGCCCAGCTCGCCCTCGGGGCTGCCCAGGCGCTCGTAGGTGTCCCATGCGTCCAGCGCCATGCGCCAGGCGCGCGGTTCGGCAAGGCCCACGTCCTCCACCGCCATGCGGGTCAGCCGGCGGGCCAGGTACAGCGGATCGACACCGCCGTCGAGCATGCGGCACAGCCAGTACACGGCCGCATCGGGGTCGGACGAGCGCACGGATTTGTGCAGCGCCGAGATCTGGTCGTAGAACTGCTCGCCCTGCTTGTCGAAGCGGCGGGTGCGATCGGCCAGCACCTGGGCCAGCGTGGTCTGGTCGATGCGCCCGTCTTCGGCCAGTTCGGCGGCGATCTCCAGCAGGGTCAGCGCGCGGCGCACGTCGCCGTCGGCGGCCTGGGCGATCAAGGCCAGCGACTCGTCGTCCACCTGCAGGTGCTGCGCGCCCAGGCCGCGCTCCTCGTCGGCCAGCGCGCGCCGCAGCGCGCCCACGATGTCGTCGGCGGACACCGGCTCCAGCACGTGCACGCGGCAGCGCGACAGCAACGCGGAGTTCAGCTCGAACGAGGGGTTTTCGGTGGTGGCGCCGACAAAGATGATCACGCCGCGCTCGATGTGCGGCAGGAAGGCGTCCTGCTGGCTCTTGTTGAAGCGGTGCACCTCGTCCACGAACAACACGGTGCGCCGGCCCTGGGCAAAGTTGGCCTCGGCCTCGGCCAATGCCTTGCGCACGTCGGGCAGGCCCGAGAGCACGGCGGAAATCGCCTGGAAATCGGCGTCGGCATAGCGCGCCACCAGCAACGCCAGCGTGGTCTTGCCGCAGCCGGGCGGCCCCCACAACACCATCGAGTGGATGCGGCCGGCCTCCAGCGCGCGGCGCAGCGCGCGGTCGGGCGCGACCAGGCGTTGCTGGCCGACGATTTCGTCGAGGCTGCGCGGGCGCATGCGCTCGGCCAGCGGTTTCAGCGCTTCGGGCTCGGCGAACAACCCGCCGCCGGGGGGAACGGCATGTCGTGGCATCCGCGCATGATAAGTCATGCGCGCGCCGCGCCCGGCGACGGCGCATTGCCGCTATCATGCCTTGACGGCGCAAGAGCCCGCAGGATCAAGGCGTGAATGCAGATTTCGCCCGCTTGAACAGCCAACGCGCCCGGTCGCCACACACGGTTTTCCCAGCCCTCACTCGCGCTGTCGTACGCGTGGGCCTGTTGCTCGGGCTGCTGTTGCTCGCCGGCCTGCCCCCGTCGGCGCGAGCGGCCGGACCGGATCCGTGGGCGCCGTTCGACAGCCCTTGGTTCGACTCGATCAGCATGGCCGACGGCCTGCCCTACTCGATCACCACGTCGGTGGTGCAGGACCGCGAGGGGCTGGTCTGGATCGGCACGATGAGCGGCCTGGTGCGCTACGACGGCCACCGCATGCAGGTTTTCGGCACCGGCGCCGAGGCCGTACCCGGCCTGCCCGACACCTACGTGCGCCAGCTGGTGGCGCTGCCCGACGGCGGCCTGCTGGTGGGCACCAACGCCGGCGGCCTGGCCCGCTTCGATCCGGCCGACAACACGTTCAAGGTCTACCCGGTCGGCCCCGACGGCCTCGCCAGCGGCAGGATCTACGCGCTGGCCGATGACCACGCCGGCGGCTACTGGATCGCCACCGACGCGGGGCTGGACCACATCGACCTGGACAGCGGCGCGATCACCCGCGTGGATACCGGCAAGGACACCGCCCCGCTCACGTTTTCAGTGCGGCAGGATCGCGCCGGCGACCTCTGGCTGGGCAACGAGAAGGGGTTGTTCGTGCGGCGCCATGGCGCGACCGGCTTCGTTCGCGTGCGCGTCGCCGACCGCATCGCCGCCGCCGTGCTCGCCAACCAGATCTGGGCCATCCGGGAGGACCGCGACGGCCGCCTGTGGATTGGCAGCGGCCAGGCCGGCGCAGCCTACCGCGACACGGACGGACGCTGGCACGGCGTGCCCGGCTTCAGCGGGCACGACAACGACGCGCGCTGGTCCACCGTGCGCGATTTCCTGCAGACCGACGCGGACAAGGTGTGGCTGGCCACCGACGGCAGCGGCGTCATCGAATACACTCCCGGCGACACGACGACGCGCGCGATCGTGCACGACCAGGCGATGCCGTCGTCGCTGCCGGGCAATTCGGTGCGCGCGCTGCAGCAGGACCGCTCCGGCAACGTGTGGGTGGCCACCGAGCTGGGCCTGGCGCGCTATGCGCCGCATGCGCGCACGGCCTTCGCCCTGCTGCCCTCGCCGCTGGAACAGCGCGCGCTGTCCGACACCAGCGTGCACGCCATCCACGTGGACCGGCGGGGCCGCATCTGGCTGGGCCTGGGCAGCGGCCACATCGACATGATCGATCTCGATGCCGGCCGGATGCACCACCTGCGCCTCGACAGACGCCAGGCCGGACGCGACATCTACAGCCTGGCCGAGGCCGACGACGGCGCGATCTGGGTCGGCACGATGGGCGTGGCGCGCATCGACCCCGACACGCTGGCGATCCACGACTCGGTACTGCCGGCGCTGCACGACAAGCCCGTGCTGAACATGAAGCAGGACGGCACGCGCCTGCTGATCGGCACCTACGAAGGCCTGTACCGCTACGACCTGGGCACGCGCCAGCTCGACCACATCGCCCGTGTCGCGGACAACCCCGACAGCCTGGCCGGCAACACGGTGCGGCGCATCGCCCGCATCGGCGACACCTGGTGGTACGGCACCAACCAGGGCGTCAGCATCGCGCGCCACGGCGACAGCGCCGGCCCGTTCGACAACCTGCGCCACGACGACAACGACCCGGCCAGCCTGCCCGACGACTACATCCGTTCGATCGACACCGACGGCCACGGCCGGGTGTGGGTCAGCAGCCTCGGCCGCCTGGCCCTGGTCGACCGTGGCGCGGATGGCGCATGGCGCGCCCGCACCGTCGATGCGGCCCACCGCCTGCTGCCCGACAAGGCCATCGCGGTATTGGCCGACGACCACGACCGGACGTGGGTCGGCCTGTCCAACGGCATCGTCCGCCTCGACAACGGCACGGCGACCAGCCTGGGCGCGCGCGACGGCCTGCACGTCGCCAGCTACGTCAATGCCGCCGTGGCCCGCGCGCCGGGCGGCGAATTGCTGTTTGGCGGCCTGGGCGGGCTGACCGTGATCCGGCCCGATGCCACGCCGCCGTCGCTGGCGCCGACACCGCTGGCGATCACCAACATCGTCGCCAACGGCAAGCCGATGCCGTTCGGCCAACTGCCCGCGTCGGGCGCGACGATCACGCTGGACAAGGACCACCGCAACCTGAAGCTGGATTTCGCCCTGCTCGACTACCAGGCGCCGACGGAAACCCGCTACAGCTATCGCATGGACGGGCTCGACGAGGGCTGGACCCACATCCCCCACGGCAGCCTGCCCAGCGTCATCTACACCAACCTGCCGCATGGCGACTACCGCCTGCGCCTGCGCGCCGCCACCTCCGGCATGAACCCGCTGGCGGCGGAAACGGCGCTGGACATCACGGTGGAGCCGCGCTGGTACGAAACCACCGCCAGCCAGTTGCTGGCCGGCCTGCTGCTGGCCGCGCTGGTGGTGCTGCTGGTGCAGTTGCGCACGCTGTACCTGCGGCGCAAGGCGATCGAGCTGCAGCGGCAGATCGACCTGCACACCAGCAGCCTGCGCGCGGCCAACCAGCGGCTGGACGAGCTGGCCAACATCGACGGCCTCACCGGCATCTACAACCGCCGGCGCTTCTTCGAGCTGACCGGCGAGGTGCTCGAGCGCGCGCAACCCGGCGACACCTGCATCGCCTTGTTCGACCTGGACCGTTTCAAGCAGGTCAACGACACCTACGGCCACCAGGCCGGCGACGCGGTGATCCACGGCGCCATCGCCGTCATCCGCCAGCACTGCCGACAGGGCGACCTGCTTGGCCGCTACGGCGGCGAGGAGTTCGTGCTGTGCCTGGCCGGCACCCGCCCGGCGCAGGCGCTGGAGATCACCGAGCGCATGCGCATCGCGCTGGCCCGCACCCCGGTGGTGCACGAGGCGTTGTCGATACCGGTCACGGCAAGCATCGGCATCGCCAGGCACCGGCCGGGCGAATCCATCGAGGCGTGGTTGTCGCGTGCCGACAAGGCGTTGTACGAGGCCAAGCGCGACGGCCGCAACCGCTGCGTCATGGCCGGCTGACGCGTTACGGGCTTTTTGCCGCGTACTGGCAATAGACGCCGTACACCACGCCGCACAGGCCGGTGAGCACGGCGGGAATCAGCAAGGTGCGCTCCTGCAGCAGTTGGAACAGCACCGCGCCGGCCACGCCGCCGGCGGTGAACGCGCCGATCACCAGCACGCACACGCGCACGCGCAGGCTGTCCACCGCCAGGCCGCGCAGGCGCTGGCCGATATACATGCCAAGGTCGGTGAACATGCCCGAGACGTGGGTGGTGCGAAACACCATGCCGCTGTAGGTGCTGGCCATGCCGTTCTGCAACCCGACCGCCACCGACGCCAGATAAAGACCGATGTCGCTGCCCCGGTGCAGCAGCGGCACGGCCGCAAACAGCAGCAGCGACTCCAGCACCAGCGCCACGCCATAGCGGCGCCCCAGCTTCAACTGCCCCTGCTGCACCACCACGCCGCTGAGCAGCGCGCCGAACACGAAGGCGGCGATGGACAACGCCCAGTGCCAGGCCTCGGCGCCGTCACCCGTGCCCACCGCCACGCCGAGCAGGCTGGTGGAGCCGGTCAGGTTGGTGATCGACTGGTGCCGGAAACCCATGTAGCCGGCGGCGTTGACGATGCCGGCGATGAACGCCAGCACGCCGCCGCCGATCCACGCCCAACGCGGCAACTGGCGCAGCACAGGCATGGGCGCGTCAGTCTTTCAGCGGCTGCACGTTGATCACCGGGGCGTCGCCGATCACGTCGGCGCCCGGCGGCGGCACGAAATTGAAGGTGGCCGGCGGCACCGGCGCATTGCGCTGCCAGCCGGAGAAGCGGATGTCGGTGGTGGAACCGAGCTGGTCGCGAAACGTCATGCGCGCCAGGCCGTTGGCGTCGAAGCCCAGGTCGGCGTACTCGAACTGCGGGTCCGCGGCGGTGGAGGTGAGCCGCAGCCATTGCAGGCCGTCGCGCTCGCCGCGCTCGGCCACGTGGAAGTTGTGGTCCAGCTGCGACACGTCGGTCAGCACGGTGAGCGGGCTGTGCGCCTCCTCGGCGCTCTGCACGCGCACGGTGACCTGGTCCAGCTCCGGGTCGTACAGCCACACCCGGCTGCCGTCGGCCACGATGGTCTGCTTGTACGGCGCCAGCGTGTCCCAGCGAAACTGGCGCGGCGCCTCAAGCGCCAGCGTGCCCGAGCTGGACTTGCCGGCATGCCCGTTGACGTCGATCAGCGACTGGCTGAACTGCCCGGTCAGCGAATGCAGGCCGGTGGCGAACGCATCCAGCCGCGCGCGCGCCGGCCCGCTGGCGGCCTGGGACACGAACGAAAGCAGCAGGAGGGCAAGGGCGAGGGTGAGGCGTTTCATCGGATTTCCCGGAGCGATGGCGGTGCGGATTGTGGAGACTATTGGCTTAACCGACAGGTAGGAGCGCCCTGTGCGCGACGGCTTTTGCGGAAATCGAGAATCGCAAAAGCAAAAGCCATCGCGCACAGGGTGCTCCTACCGAAAGGGTCAATCGCGCGGTGGCGGCGGCGCCAGCACCTCGCGGTTGCCGTTGTGCTGGGGTGCGCTGACCACGCCGTCGGCCTCCATCTGCTCGATCAGCCGCGCGGCGCGGTTGTAGCCGATGCGCAGGTGGCGCTGCACGCCGGAGATCGAGGCGCGGCGGGTCTGGGTGACCACGGCCACGGCCTTGTCGTAGAGCTGTGCCTCGCTGTCGCCACCGTCCTCGCCGTCCTGCGGCAGGCCGGACTCGTTGATGAACTTGCCGTCGGCGGTGGCCTGCACCTCCTCCAGCACGCCTTCGACGTAGTTGGGCGCGCCCTGCGCCTTGAGCCAGTTGACCACGCCGTGCACCTCGTGGTCGTCCACGAAGGCGCCGTGCACGCGCTCGGGCGTGGCGGTGCCCGGCGGCAGGTAGAGCATGTCGCCGTGGCCCAGCAGCGCCTCGGCGCCGCTCTGGTCCAGGATCGTGCGCGAGTCGATCTTGCTGGACACCTGGAACGCGATGCGGGTGGGGATGTTGGCCTTGATCAGGCCGGTGATCACGTCCACCGACGGGCGCTGCGTGGCCAGGATCAGGTGCACGCCGGCGGCGCGCGCCTTTTGCGCCAGGCGGGCGATCAGCTCCTCCACCTTCTTGCCCACAATCATCATCATGTCGGCGAATTCGTCGATGATGATGACGATGTACGGCAGCGGCTCCAGCGGCTCGGCGGCCAGGTTGGGCATCTCGGGATTGGGGCGGAACAGCGGATCCAGCAGCGGCTGGCCGGCGTTCTCGGCGTCCTTCACCTTCTTGTTGAAGCCGGCCAGGTTGCGCACGCCGACGGCGGCCATCAGCTTGTAGCGGCGCTCCATCTCGGCCACGCACCAGCGCAGCGCGTTGGCCGCCTCCTTCATGTCGGTGACCACCGGCGCCAGC
>Ga0206107_1000279_pt1 | contig 27528 bp, 31 predicted proteins | sample 2B0metagenome_FD_148652 | JGI IMG/M metagenome (GOLD analysis project Ga0206107, IMG submission 148652) | Enriched microbial communities from leaf-cutter ant dump, University of Wisconsin, Madison, United States - 2B0 | ecosystem: Environmental > Terrestrial > Nest > Insects nest > Nest dump...
GCATACGACATAATCCCCACATTATGAAATCCGTTTTCTTCCAATGCTTCGCGAATCGCTCCTACGCGTCCGTCCATCATGTCGCTCGGCGCAACGAAATCGGCGCCGGCCTCCGCATGTGACAAACTCATTCTGACCAGTGCTTCATTGGTTTCATCATTCAGAATTTCATTATTTCCGATAATCCCGTCGTGGCCATAAATGGAATAAGGATCCAGCGCCACATCGGGCATTACAATCATTTCGGGAACGGCATTTTTGATTTCTTTGATGGTTTTTTGCATCAATCCGTCGGGGTTCCAGGCTTCTTTCCCAGTATTGTCCTTCAGGTTCTGGTTAACTTTCACATATATATTTACAGCCTTTATTCCTAAATCCCAGACCTCCTTTACTTCATTTATCGTCAAATCCAGCGAATGTCTGTAAATCCCGGGCATAGACGGAATTTCCTGTTTCACATTTTCGCCTTCGGCTACAAAAATCGGCAGGACGAAATCATTTGGCGTTAAATGAGATTCTCTGACCAGGCTTCTGATGGATTCATTTTTTCGTAATCTTCTGTGTCTGTTATAAGGAAACATATTTTACATTTTTGCACAAATGTACAAAGTTTCAAATCAAGGTATATTTCTTATTTTTGCGCCATTATGCGCATAGATATCATCACCGTTTTACCCGAATTGCTGAAAAGCCCGTTTGAAGCATCTATCCTGAAACGCGCTCAGGACAAAGGTCTGGTGGAAGTCCATTTACATAATCTTCGTGATTTCGCGCTGAACCGGTACGGACAGATTGACGACTACCAGTACGGTGGCGGGGCCGGAATGGTGATGATGATTGAACCGATTGACAAATGCATTTCAAAATTACAATCCGAAAGAAATTATGATGAAATCATTTATCTGACTCCGGACGGTAAAACTTTGAATCAAAACATCGCCAATGAATTATCTTTGAAAGGCAATATCATTATGCTTTGCGGCCATTACAAAGGCGTTGACCAGCGTGTTCGCGATATGTTTGTGACAAGAGAAATTTCCATCGGCGACTATGTTTTGAGTGGCGGTGAGCTGGCCGCGGCAGTATTAGCTGACAGCATCATCAGGCTTCTGCCGGGTGTTTTGAACGATGAAACCTCTGCCCTTTCCGATTCTTTTCAGGATAATTTATTAGCGCCGGAAGTTTATACGCGCCCGACGGAATACAAAGGTTCAAAGGTTCCGGATATACTTCTGTCCGGTGATTTCCCGAAAATTGAAGAATGGCGTCACCAGAACGCCATCGAGCGGACAAAAAAAAGGCGGCCGGATTTATTGGGCGAAAAATAAAAATCCGTAACTTTCTGGATTATTAAAAATTAACGCAACCTTTTTTAGTTTTTTCCGTCATAAAAAAGATGAAAAGCATTTACGCGATATTTTTGGTTTTCACATTGTGGGGTTGTAAGAGTGATGATTGTGAAGGTATGCTTGCCAGTACCGGCCCCGCCGGTTTTAGTTTCACGCTTGTAGATGCCTTTACCGGGGAAAATTTGTTTACAAACGGAACGTATAGTCCTGAACAAATATCCATTGTGACCGATGAAAACCAGGAGTTGGAATATTTGTATCATTCCGAACCCGGTTTTGATTTAAGTTTTATTAGTGTCGATCTTGGATTTGATGAGCAAGCCGGAAATGCTTATGTTAAATCGGAAAACGATACGCTTTTTAGTTTTTATTTTGAAACCAAAATGTCGCATGAAAAGTGTTTTTCCAATATATCTTTGAAAGATATTGAATTCTCCGTGGATTCTGAACCAGGTTATGAAAGTGGGATTTATAAAATCAAATTATAAAATGAAAAATTTAAAATGGTTTATCGGATTGGCCTTCATCAGTTTGTTTGTTGTTTCATGCCTGGAAGACGAACCTACCGTAGATGTGACTTATAAATACAAGGCCATTGACAGCGTTCAGGTTGGTGAAATCCATCCGCCAAGACAGGTAACTGAAATTAAAACTTATTTTACGCGTAATAAAAGTTGTGAAGATTTCTTTAATTATGAATATCATATTCTGGGAAATGAAAGAACCGTCTCGGTCATTTTTTCCGAATTTGAAGATGGCAGCTGTGAAGAAATTTCAGAACCATCTTATTCCGTTTTACAGTTCAAACCGGAAGACAGCGGTGTCTATACATTTCGTTTCTGGAACGGCTCAGACGAAAACGGACAGGATATTTTCATTATCAAAGAAATCGAAATCCCATAAAAAATGCTGATTGGATGAAAATCTGAACATATTGATCCGTCAATGTCAGGAAAAACGTGCTGGCGCCCAAGCTGAAATCTATAAAAAATTTTCGGCTCCGCTTTTTTCTGTGTGCCTGCGGTATGCCGACAATTACGAAGATGCGCAGGATGTGTTCCAGGACGGATTTATCATGATTTTCAATAAAATAAAACAGTACCGTTTTGAAGGCTCATTTGAAGGATGGATGCGCCGGATTATGGTCAACAGCTGTATAGAAAGACACCGTTCAAAAAACCACCTTTATGTGGTGAACGAAGAAATTACGCCTGAAGAAACTGATGAAGACGAAACTGATTTCGAATTTGAAAGCTATTCCTACCATGATTTACTGAATTTCATCCGTGAGCTGCCAGACCGTTACCGGCAGGTTTTCAACCTGTATGTCCTGGAGGAATATTCGCACCAGCAAATTGCCGGAATGCTTGACATATCGGTCGGAACGTCAAAATCCAACCTGTCGAGGGCAAGGGAAAAATTAAAAGAACTGATAAAAAAAAATAGTGAAATAAAAATCGTGTCAAAATGAGAAGAAAAATTGACCAGTATTTCAAAAAAGGATTGAATGTACCCCAGGAGCCGCCGGCTGATGCCTGGGAATTCATCCGGCAGCGTATTGCGCAAAATGAAAAAGAGAAGAAACGGATTTTCCCGTTTTGGGTAAAAATTTCAGGTATCGCGGCATTGTTCCTGTTCATGATTGGCGGCGGTTACCTGATCAACCGTGGGTTTAACCACCGGGAAAATAACAACCAAAATGTTGTAGAACACACACCTGGAAATCCATCGGAAAACCCGGCTGATTATTCTACTGAATCACCGGTGTCAGTAACAGAAAATCCGGATTTCTCACAACCTTCTCATGTGCAGACAAACCGTATTTCCGTTCATACCGGCGTTGTTTCCATTCAAAATCATCATCAACTTACAACATCTGCCGAAAAATCCGAAGAGAATTATACGGAAAATCCTTCCGACTTTTTAATGAATCAATCTTCTCAAAACAATCTTCAGCAAACGGAAAATGAGGTAAGTTCAAATCAACCGGAAATTGCCTGGGAAATGCCTATCTGGAGTCCTTCCATTTTTGAAGACACAAATATGGAAGACGTTAAAAAAGAAGAATCAAACCAGGAATCTTTGCTTGCCGTCAATGAGAATTTAAATCAAAAGGAAAAATCCAAACAATTCAAAAAGAAAAAAACGGACTTCGACCGGTTCTATATTGCAGGATTTGCCTCACCGATGGCCTTTAATACTTTTGTCGGGAATTCAATGCTATCCGATGAAATGGGCCAGTATAAAACGGAAAACAACATTACGCTGGCGTACGGTGTAAAAGCCGGTTATGCCATCAGCTCCACAATAAAAGTAAGGACGGGCGTTTCGGTAATCGGGTTTGAACAAATCACCAAAGATGTTCCGCTGGCAACCAACATTCAGGGAAGGGTCGAGCTGCCGGCTGTTGACCAGATCAACAATATCAATTACAACGGAAACCTGAGAATTGATAATTCAGCGGCTGCTTCGTTGTCTGATGATGAACTGAACAACAAAGTCGGGAACGGTAACATCCAGCAACAATCCAGCTATATCGAAATCCCGCTGGAAGCGGAAGTTCGTTTGTTCCAAACCAGTTCCATCGGCATTAGTGCCACAGGAGGAGGAAGCACCTGGCTGCTTTCCAAAAACAAGCTCTATGTCCATACCGATGATTACACCGAAGAATTGGGAAAAGCCAATAACCTCAACAATGTTTCGTTCAGTGCCAATGCAGGATTGAAGTTCGATCTGAACCTTTCGGAAAAAGTAAAACTGAATATTGAGCCCAATTTTAAATACCTGGTCAATCCGGTAAATGACATTAAAAAATACAACCCTTATACGGTGGGTGTGAATGCCGGAGTCAGTGTTTCGCTGAAATAATGAGTGAGTTTTCTTTAGTCAGAAAATAGAGAATAGAATTAAGACTAAATTCTAATTTCTAACTTGAAATCTAAATTCTGAAATCAAAAATATGAATTCTGAATAGAAATCTTAAATACTAAAGTTTCTGAGATGTTATAATATGCTTAAAATCAATATATTTGATTTGATATAGATTTATATAATACTGGCTTATAGTATGTTGCGAAAATCTATAAATTGATTTAACCAGATTGAAACACCCCGCCTACGGCACCCCTCTTTAAAAAGAGGGGAAAATATCGTTATTCGTTGACGTTTAGATGGATTGAGATTTAAATCTGGAATAATTCCCCTCTGGCAGAGGGGTGTCTGCCGCGGCAGATGGGGTGTCGATCTTCTAAATAATAAATTATCATTTGAAGTATTAACTCCGAAACTTTAGTTAAATATTTTATTTCAGGATTTTTTCCTCTACCAGTACCCGTTCAATAAAAACACGCAGGACATCCACGTGGCTTTTAGCAATCCTTTGCCCGATCTTGGAAGAAATATACGGCCCTGCAATCAACAACAAACCGATTAAATTAGTCCAGACCCAGAAATTCCCGATTCCCAAAGCCAGCTCAATCCAGCCGTACAGGCCTGTGGTCAGCAATATAGCTCCGCCTGCGCCATAAGAAAACATGAACAAAGTCCAGACAGAAGGACGCGGCCCGAACAGTCCGCGGATTACAACCGTGCCGGGAATTTCGTCATTTTCCTCTACTCTTATCTGCAATTGCGGTGCCCAGTATTTTTCCTTGTCCTGCCGTAAACGGATAACACTGATTTCCCGGTTGGAATAGCCGCCCAGAACTTTTTTCCGGTTTTTAAGATGAAAGTTCATTTTCCCCGAAAATTCTTCGGCTGTCATTTCTGCAATAACTTTGAACCGCGGACGACTTCTTATCGCATTGATTTCAATTTCGTTTTTCATTCAAAGTTGTAATTGGAATGATTAAATTTACAAACAAATTGTTCAGATGAATAGCGAAGAGGTTTCTTTTTATCAAAAAGTTTATGAAGTTGCCCGGAAAATCCCGGAAGGAAAAGTAACTTCTTATGGCGCAATCGCTGAATTTTTAGGGAGAAAAGGTTCCGCACGGATGGTCGGATACGCCATGAACAATGTACATTCCGAATATAGCGTGCCGGCACACCGCGTGGTCAACCGGAATGGCCTGCTTACCGGTAAACATCACTTTTCCCCGCCTGACCTGATGCAGCAATTACTCGAAAATGAAGGCATCGAAGTAGAAAATGATAAAGTCGTGAACTTTAAAGAAGTGTTTTGGAAACCGGAATAGCCCGCAACGTTCAGAATTCTTTTAACAGCTTTTGCCGGTCTTCACAAAAAGGAATCTCCGGGTTTAGGATTTCTTCAATCAGGTTGCTTAACGGATTTGCCGATAATTCGAGCAACTCATTGTCAAACTCAATTTCTCCACCAATCTTTAAAGGAATCACTCCTTTTTTCGGATATTTCAAAGGATAAATTCCGAACTGAACATATTGGTTTTCATTTGTCCCGAAAAACAAATGCGCATACAACAGCAATTGTAAAGGTTTTGAAAATTCATCTTCTTGAAAAATGTTCTCAATTTTTTCCGGTTTTATAAAAAGCGAATTTTCAGTAACCGAGCCGGTTTTGTAATCAATAATCCTTTTTCTTCCGTTCACGGAATCAATCCGGTCTATGAATCCTTTCAGAAGGACTTTTCTTCCATTCTGAAGCTGAAATTCCGTCTGCGCTTCCCGTTCCAGATCCAGGATAACCAGCTCTGATTCTTCACTTAATTTCAAGTCATTTTTCAAAACATTTTCCACGAAAGTGAAAACAATTTTATAGATCAGGAAATTCTTGCCGCGTTTATATTCCCCACTTTTGTATTCTTCCCTGAAATACTTTTCTACAACCGGTTCGAGGTTATCCAGCAAAGGTTTTATATCATTCGGATTCAAAATTTTACCAAGCAAATCCTTATAAAGCTCTTCCAGGGATTTATGCACGATATTCCCCAAGATTCGTGCACCAATGATTTCTTCGGCATCTTCAAATTCATCCAGCTTCAAAACTTTCTGCTGGTAAAATTCGACCGGATCCCGCAGGTAACTGTTCAGCGAAGACGGTGAAATCCCTTTCTGAATCCAGTCTTCAAGCGCTTCCACCACTTTTGGCGTTTTGGGAATCAGCAACGGATTATTTTCAGGTGAACTGAATTCCGGAACTGCGATACGGTTATGGATTTCATGTCCAGATTCTATTTCCAGCTGGGTGATGAACCGGCTCTTTTCACCGGAACCCAATGCGTCCGCTTCGGTATTGTAAAGCAATTCAACCTTTTCCGCGCGCTGCAAAAGCCGATAAAAATGATAGGCAAAAACCGCGTCGTTTTCCGTAAATGTATTCAATCCCATTTCCCTTCTGATGTCGTATGGAATATAGGAATTTTCAATTCTGCCGGGCGGCAGGATACCATCATTGGCCGAAAGGACGATCACATTCTTAAAATCCAGAAGGCGCGTTTCAAGCAAACCGACTATCTGCAATCCTTCCAAAGGTTCTCCTACAAAGGAAATCGTTTCATTTTGCAGCAAACGGTTGTACAGCACATAAAGCGTTTTGAAATCCGAAACAGGATTGGAAGCCGAAAGCTCTTCTTTCAGCTGATTGAACAGCAGGCTGAACCTGTACAAATATTCTTTGTCTATATCATTGATCTGAAGATCGGCATTCCGCATCTGCGAATCCATCCATTTCTGAAAATTATCTATAAACATCCTGACTTCTGACGGGATTTCAAAAAGCGGCTGATAAATACTTCCTTCAAGGTTTTCGGTTAAAAATACGGGCGAAGAAAAAATATGGTTTTCTTTCCTGATCCGGATGGAAGCCTGGCCGGCGACAGTATTATTTTCCCTAAAAACCGTATTGTCCAGTATATCCAGGGCATTTTTAAAATAATAGGTTTTACCATTTCCCAGTTTTTCACGGTTCATCTGCAATTCAAAAACCGAACGGAAAAAATAAGCCATCGTCGATTTGTTCAGCGGGAAACCCATCGTGATGTTGACCTTTGAAATCTGCGGTGGGATTGAACTCAAAACCGCCGGTAAAAGCGTTTCTTCAGCCAGTACGACCACGGTTTCCTTCCATTCATTTTCAGGGATTCCGTTCAGTATTTTATAAAGGTATTTGGCCTGCCCTACCCGTTTTCCGGTTCCGGTGACATTTATTTTTTTGGGTTGTGAAAACGAATCAAATTCCCAGTTCCAGTCTTCCTGCGCTTCTTTATACTGCCGCAGAAAATAACCCGATTCCTGGTTTTCGTCCTGCATATAATAAGTGTCTGAATCCCAGAAAAGTTTTGCTTTTTCCCATTTTTTTAGTTCGAAAACAATGTTTCTTTCCGCGTTGGACAATGCGTTCAATCCGGCAAAAACATAATTCGTATCATCTTTTTGAATGAATCCCGGTAATTTTTCGACAGCTGTTTTATAAATCAATCCTCTGTAGCCAAGATTGTTTTCGAGCAAATCCTTATTCAATTGAAAGTATAAATCTTTTGCCATTTTCCAGAAAAAGAGATGTTTGCTCATCAGCTGATTGCTGCCGATTTCCAGTTCTTCATGTCCCCATTTCTTGATCCGTTCGGCCGAAACCAGGTAATCAAAAATTTCATCCGGATGGGTCAGAGAAGAATTTATATCGTCAAAATCCTTCAAAACCGTTGGAATCCATTTCAGGAAAACATCAAATTCATCCAGAGAACCTGTTATTTTTTTATACGAATCATAAGCCCGGAACCAAAGCCGAATCTGTGAAACAGGTTTCAATCCGGAAACTGACGAAATAAAATCATCAATACTTAAAAACCGCGGAAGCAGGCTGTTTTTTAATTCCTTCTGAAAAGCTTTCCGAAAGAATAATTTCGGGCGGTTTCCGGGAAGTACAATCGTTGTATTTTCAAAATCAGTCTTGTTTTGAATCAGTTCCAGTACAACTTTGTCGATGAATTTTTCCATTTTAATGCGTAACCGCTTTTAATCCGACAATGGATGCGATAAGTGTAAAAATAAAAAATATACGCCAGAAACCTGCAGGTTCGTTAAAAAAGAAAATTCCGGCTAAAACCGTTCCCACCGCACCGATTCCCGTCCAGACCGCGTAAGTCGTCCCGATGGGTAAAGTTTCGGTTGCCTTTACAAGCAGAATCATACTCAGCGAAAGGCATACGATAAAACCGCCGTACCAAAAATACGATCCGGCTCCGGAAGTTTCTTTTGCTTTCCCGAGGCATAAGGCAAATCCGACTTCAAAAAGGCCGGCAATGATGAGTAAAATCCAGTTCATTTTTCTGTAAATCCAAATTTTGTGGAAAATTAAGAAATTAAAGCCAGCCGGCGAATTAAGTTCCAAAAAATGTACCTTTGCGCTATGAATGAAACCGTGCTGACAGCGAAAGAAAAATGGAAAAAAATCGAAGTGTTCTTTGCCGAAAATTTTACCGGAGGCGAAACGCCTGATCTTGACACAATCCTTTTTCTCATTGGTGTGCAGGAATTGGGAAAAGGAAAAAGGCGGTTTAAAAAAGACGATAAAGTCAATCTGTTGCACATTGCTGTCTGCCGGGTTTTGGAACCGTTCGGGTATTACCGGTTCGACGGGTTGGACAAAGACGGCTGGCCGCAATTTGAGTTCCTGGAACCATTGCCTGAACTGAAATCCAATGAACAGACCTTGCTGATAAAACAAGCTGTTATCCAGTATTTTGAAGAAAGAGAGTTGTTTTAGGGTTGAATATTTTTAAGCAGCATTTCAACTACGAGTTTATCGGTTGGCAAAGTCACGTCTTCCTGAAAAAGCATGTTCATATCTTTCCAGATCAATTCCTGAATATCTGCATCAATGACTTTCAATTGAGAAATATCTTTTGCTTTTACTCGGTAATAAATCATCAGGATTTGCTCGTTCTCATCAAACCTTGACTGAAGGAAAAAATCCTGTGTATAAAAATGATTTTCCACTGCTATTTCCATGTTCAATTCTTCCAGAAATTCACGTTTCAGGCAGTCAATTGTCCCTTCGCCATATTCCAATCCGCCGCCGGGAAATTTGTCAATAATGGTTCCGGCAAAAGGTTCGCGGATGATGAGGATTTTATTTTCATGGATCAGCAATCCGTAAATTCTTATATTAAATGGTTTCATTTTTATTCGTTTGTCGAAATTCGAAGTTCGCTTTTATTAATTTCAGGTTTCAAGTCTCAAGTCTATTATCTATTCTCTTGTTAAAAACACTCAACCACTCTCCCTCTCAATTACTCAACCACTTTAAAAGCCGTCAGCATTTCCCGTTTTCCCGGCGGGCCGGGGCGTTTTTCTACTTTAAATCCTGTTTCAATTAAGGCTCTGCGTACGCTTCCCTTGGCGGAATAAGTTGTCAGGATGCCGTTGGTTTTTAGAGAGCTGTATAATTTTCCAAATAAATCTTCTGTCCATAATTCAGGCTGAACCCTTGCGCCGAACGCGTCGAAATAAATTAAATCAAACCTATTTTCCAGATATTCAAATTCCAGAAAATCTGCTTGAATTTTGGTTAAATCAAACTGAGGGCAAATGGGAATTTTCTTTTCCCAAATAGCGCTCATCAGGCCGGAATAATAATTCCGAAGTTCAGGATCGGAAAAATGGGGATTCCGTTGGTTTAAAATTTCAGGATAATTTAATTTTGTGAATTCTTCCGCCGGAACAGGATATTTTTCAATTCCCGTATAATTGATTTTCAGATTCCTTCGAAGCGATTCCAGCAATGTAATAAATGCGTTCAAACCGGTACCAAAACCTATTTCAAGGATATTGACCGAATCAGAAGAAAATTCATCCAACCCGTTTTTGATAAAAACATGATATGCCTCCTGAACCGAACCATGCCGGGAATGGTAGGATTCATTCCATTCGGGAATATAAATCGTAAAAGAACCGTCTTCAGTCAGGATAATCTTCCGTTCTAACATAGGTCAAAAGTAAGATTTAATGTTTGATTACACCCTGATTTTTAATTATTATAAGTAGATTTGCAAAATGCAAAACAAACAAAAGAATTGAGCTTATGATAATTGAAAAAATCAAAGAATCAAGATTCACTCCCGAAGTCTTTAACATTCAAACATTTGGAACTGCTTTTTCAGACCACATGTTATTATCGTGGTACAAAGACGGAAAATGGAGCGAGCCTGTCATAAAACCTTACGGAAAACTGGAATTCACGCCTGCGATTTCCGTAGCCCATTACGGACAGGGTATCTTTGAAGGAATGAAAGCTTACAAAGGAGCAGATGACGAAGTTTTCCTATTCAGGCCTGAAAAGAATTTTGAAAGAATCAACAAATCTGCCGAACGGCTGGATATGCCGCAAATACCGGAAGAAATTTTTATGGACGGATTGAAAGCATTGGTAGATCTGGACAGGCAATGGGTTCCGTCAACTTACGGAATGTCGCTTTATTTAAGGCCTGTGATGTTTGCGACCGAAGAAGCCATCACCGCACGTTCCGCCAATGAATATCTTTTTGCCATCATTACGGCAATCGCGCCGAATTATTACAACAAACCGCTTTCCGTAAAAATCGCCGACCGCTACAGCCGCGCGGCAAACGGAGGCGTCGGGTTTGCGAAAGCCGCCGGGAATTATGCCGGCTCTTTTTATCCGACACGCCTGGCGCGTGAAGAGGATTATGACCAGGTTATTTGGACAGACGACGCGACACATACATTTATTGAGGAAGCCGGAACGATGAACGTTATGGTGCGCATCGGCGATAAACTGCTGACAGCACCTACTTCCGAGCGGATTCTGAATGGTGTTACCCGCGACAGCATGCTGGAACTTGCCAAAAGTTTAGGAATCGAATTAGAAGTAAGAAAAGTAACCGTAGAGGAAGTTTATAACGCGCATAAAAACGGTGAGCTGAAAGAAGTCTTCGGTGTGGGAACCGCGGTCGTTGTGAACAATTATGTCGCGGTAGGCTACGGTGAAGAAAAGCTGGAATTGCCTGATTTGCCTGACAATGAATGTTACGGAAAAATACTTAAAAAGAAACTGATTGACATCCAGATGGGAATTTCTGAAGATCCGTTCGGGTGGAGAATCAAAGTAGAGGAAAACCTGGTTGAAGCTTAAATAATTTTAAGCTGAGTTTAGATATAAAAAAGGAGTTTTGCAAAACAAAACTCCTTTTCTTATTGATTGAGTACAATGATTTATTTGATCCTGATTTCATAAGGCATTCTCAATTGTATGCCTTTGTTTTCTTTGATGGATTTAATATCCTGATAAATCCGGTAATAATCAGAACCTAATTCCTGCTGGATATATTCCTCCGATTTTACGCCCTGGAACTGTTGTATGAATTCTTCTATGCCTCCTTTCCTGAACGGATAACTCACTACCGAATATTTATCAACCCCTGCTTTTTTGGCAGCCGCCTCAATGGCGTCTTCCAGCGTACCGAAACGGTCAACCAGGCCGAGCTTTTGTCCCTGGGTTCCCGACCATACGCGTCCTCCTCCTATGGAATCAACCTGCTCAAAAGTCATTCCTCTGGCATTCACGACATGATTTACAAACCGCTGATAAGTAGCTTCGGTCATTTCTGTCATGGTATGAATCCCTGTTTCACTCATCGGTTTAAATCCTGTCTTTAAAAAATCCGAATTCTGGTTTGTATTCACATAATCGGTCGTGATGCCCAGGTTATTGATGAGTTTTTTCACGTTGGGAATCATCCCTAAAACACCGATGGAACCTGTAATGGTATTGGGGTTTGCAAAAATCGAATCCGATTCCATCGCGATATAATAACCGCCCGATGCCGCAACATCGCCAAAAGATACAATGATCGGTTTTTTCTTGTGAAGCTCTTTCAGCTCATACAATATTTCCTCGGAAGCATCTGCGCTTCCTCCCGGCGAATTAATCCTCAAAACGACCGCTTTTACATTATCATCGGTCTTCAGGTCACGAATTGCTTTTTTATACACTTCCGACTGAATTCCCCCGAAACCATCCCCCGGCATAATGACACCGGAAGCATAAAGAACGGCTACCTGATCTCTGCCCGATTCATTTTCAAGTGTAGCCGCATAATCTTCTAAACTGATGGTGTATTTTTCAAGCGCGTCCTGCACGGTTTCGTCTTTATCAGGTTCAACTCCTAACCGTTTGGCAATCAATTCGTCATATTCGCCCTCCTGCGCAAGTTTATCGACCAGCTTATATTTTAACGCTATATGCGGATTGAAAGCATACAGGCTATCAACAATTGTTTTCCAGTTTTCATCTGAAAATTTTCTGGATTTAGTTACGCCCTGAGAGATATTGCTCCAGACATCATTTAACAATAAAGTCAGCTGTTCACGGTTTTCAGGCGAAAGGTCGTCTCTTAAATAAGGCTCGACCGCCGATTTATAAGCACCGTGGCGGATTACCTGGAAATCGATCCCAAATTTATCGCCGAGGTTTTTATAAAACATCACTTCGGCGCTTAATCCCTGTACGAAAACCATCCCCATCGGGTTCTGAAAAATAGAATCCGCCGTGGAATTGATTACGTAAGCCGCTTGGTTGGAATTATGGGAATAGGCGTAAATGAATTTCCCGCTTTTTTTGAAATCCAGCAATGCGTTCCTGATGTCGGACAACTGGGAAGCGCCGCCGGTGAAGCTTTCGGCTTTCAGGCTGATTCCTTTTATTTTATCGTCATCTTTGGCTGCTGCGATTGAACGAATGATATCCCTTAAATACACTTGCGAACCCGGCGGCGGGCCGAACAGGGTAACTTCATCATCCATACTACTTTCCTTTATGGGTGAATTAAAAGTGATTTCCAAAACGGAGCCGTCTTTCGGGCCTTTGCTCTGGAACCAGCTTCCCATCATAGAAAATAAAACAACCGCTCCCACGAGGAAGCATACAATCACAAATGTTAAAACATTACCTACAATTACGGCAAAAACATTCCCAAAAAATTTTTTCATTTCTGAACATTCATTTAATATTGTACGATATGTCGCAGAACTATGTCAGTTTGTTACTCGGTTCCAATTCGGGAGACAGGAATTTACAGTTGGAAACCGCCCGATCCTTTATTCAAAAAGAGATTGGCGGGATAGGAAAAAAAACAGGGATTCTGGAAACCGAGCCTGTCGGGTTTGATTCTCCGAATAAATTCCTCAACCAGATCATATTTGTAAGAACACAGCTTTCACCTGTTTCCTTGTTAAAATCCGTCAAAGAGATTGAAAAAAAAATGGGGCGGGTTTATCTGCCAACGCGTCAGGAATACCAAGACAGGATAATTGATATTGACATATTAAAGTTCAACGAGCTCATTTTTGAATGCGAAAAATTAGTTATTCCGCATCATCAAATTACTACGAGGAAATTTATAAATGATTTAATTAGTCATAAATAAGAATTATTTTTATTTTTGTCCTGACAAAAAACCTTACACCTAAATTCCAAACACTATGAAAAAGTATCTATTTTCTATTGTTCTGTTGTGGATATGTACCACCCTGTCTTTTGCACAGGTAATTTCCAAAAAGGAAACCAAAAGTTTCAGGAACGAGGACAAAGAATTCAACGACTGGTATGTTTCAGCCTTTATTGGCGCCAATTCGCTTCAAAATACCGACCTGGTAAGTTGGGGAATGGGAAGATTCACCCCCGGTTATGATGTGCAGCTTCAACTCACAAAGGAAGTAACCCATGCAGTCGGGTTTTCACTTTTATACCAAACGGGTAAAACCAAACAATACGGGGAAGGCCCTCACATTGATTATACGGGAAGATGGGAAGGCCAGACCAAATATTCCAGCCTTACCCTGATGGGTGACCTGAACCTGAGTATGCTTTTCAGGAGGATTGACAATAACTCTCCGTTCAGGTGGGCAGCCCATTTTTATGCAGGTGCCGGTATCATTGCCTACGAAGCCCGAAGGCATTCCATCGGCGGGCCTTATAGTGAATGGCACGTAATTGATAAAGTTAATTTCAATGACCGTTCTGTTTTTGCACAGGTCGGCCTGGGACTCCGGTATAAAATGAGTCAAAAATTCGACCTCGAGCTTAGAGGCTTGTATTTCATGTCGGGTGATGAGGAATTTGACGCCTCCGGCGAACCGGTTCCGGGAAAATTTACACTGGCTGACATTGAGGAAGGACGTGATGATTGTATGGTTACATTTTCATTCGGCATACATTATAAAATCGGAAAACACGAGGAATCCTTACAATGGCATGACCCGTTGAAAACACTTGCCCTGCCGGTTGATAATTCCTATATCCCGTGTGAGGACGATGACAACGACGGCGTTTGTAATCCTCAGGATAAATGCCCCGACACACCTGAAGGAATAAAAGTAGATGGTGCCGGATGCCCTCTGGATGCCGATAATGACGGTGTATATGACTCAATTGACGAATGTCCTACCATCCCGGGCCCGCCGACCAATAATGGTTGTCCGCTCCCATTGGTAGAAATAAGCATCGGAACCATCGCTGAAAACCTGACCAAATTACTGGAAGGAATTGAATTCGACTATAACAAATCAACCATCAGGGAAGCATCATTTGTAAAATTAAATGCAGCATTCGATGTATTGCAGGCGCACCCTGAATATAAATTCATTGTTGAAGGACATACCGATGCCGCGGGAAGCACCCAATACAATTTTGACCTGTCAATGAGAAGGGCGCAGGCGGTGATCAGATATCTTGTAAACAGAGGCCTTTTAACAGACCAGCTGATTCCGGTCGGTATGGGCGAATCCGATCTCAAATATCCGGAATGTGATCCTGTAAGCAATTGTCCGCCATGGAAGAACCTGGAAAACCGCCGGGTAGTTTTCAAACCCTACAACGGGAAATAAATTGAACTAACAATATCATTTATCCAAAAGCTGTGTGAAGTTTTCATACGGCTTTTTGGGGTGGTTTCCTTTCAAAATAATTTTTCAAATAGCATTGTTGGTTCCGCAATAACCCATTATTTTTGAGAAAAATTTCAATTGGTACAATCGCCTCAGATCCGTTTGCAGTTCATCGTCCTTCTCTGGGGGTTCACCGGCGTTTTGGGTAAGCTGATCACGGTATCGGCCATTCCGCTCGTATGGTTCCGTGTGCTGGTTGCCGGGCTGGTGTTGTTGACCGTACTAAAAATCCGGAAAATCAACCTGAACGTGTCCCGAAAAGATTTGTTCATGCTTTTGGGAATCGGTGTGATTATCGGGTTGCACTGGATGGCCTTTTTCGGCGCGATCAAAGTATCCAATGTCGCTGTAGCGTTAAGCACCCTCTCCACGGGTGCATTATTTTCAGCTTTTTTGGAACCTTTCTTCTTTAAGCGGAAAATCAATTTCCCCGAAATCATTCTCGCGATCGTCGTTTCATGCTGTATTTTACTGATTTACAACGCAAGCCGCGAATACTGGCTCGGAATTGTCCTGGGAATTACCTGTAGTTTCCTGTCGGCAATATTTTCTGTCCTGAACGGGAAAATCCATGCGAAATTCCCGTCACAAAAAATCATGTTTTATGAAATGCTGGGCGGCTGGATCATCGTTTGCCTGTTCCTGCCCTTTTTCGGCGGGTTTTCATCTGTCATAGAAATTTCATGGAAAGACCTGGGGCTGCTCCTGTTCCTGGGAAGTTTGTTTACAGCTTACCCGATGATCGAATCGGTCAGCCTCATGAAGCACATCAGCCCATTTACATTATTGCTCAATGTAAACCTGGAACCGGTTTACGGGATTATCCTGGCTTATTTTATTTTTGGTGAATCCGAAAAAATGACACCCTTGTTCTATGTTGCCACCGCGATTATGGTTCTGGCAATTGTAGCCAATGTCATCCTGAAAAAACAAACCGGGAAACCGTTCCTGACCAAATGGAAATTCTGGAATTTCAGGAAGTAAAAATCCCCTGTCATCTTTGATAAATCACCCGTAAAAACCAACAAATTTCTTATCTTTGGGGTTATGAAAATAGACAAAGGTTTCGTTATCAGCGGTGTTTTTTTAGTGATTTTGGGATTGATTTTTTTCACTCCGCTGGGCGATAAATTTACGGCGAAGATGAATGAGCTGACCCTTTCCGGGCCAAGTACCGAAAAGCCCGAACGGGAATTTAACCTGAATGATGAGAACATGAAAATCGAGCTGAAAGGCTACAACGGTACAGCCGATGCAAACCTGGCCGATTTCCGTGGAAAAGTGGTTTTCCTGAATTTCTGGGGAAGCTGGTGCCCGCCATGCGTTGCGGAAATGCCCGGCATCCAGGAATTGTATGAAAAACACGGAAATGAGGTTGCTTTCGTCCTGATCGCAATGAAAGACAGGCCGGAGAAATTCGTTCAGTTCCTACAGGACAAAAAATATTCCATGCCGGTCTATGAAGCCAACAGCCTGCTGCCAAAGGTTTTGATTCCCGGTTCGTTCCCTACGACCTACATCATCAACAAAAAAGGCGAAGTGGTTCTGAAGGAAATCCGTTCGGCCGACTGGAATTCACCCGAAACGAACCAATTAATTGACAAATTATTAAAAGAGTAATTTGAGTGGCCCGAATTATTGGAATGTTTTTTGATTTTTAGGGTACGGTTTAACTTAAACTTATAAAGATGAACAAATTAAAACTATTCAAATTAGCCGGAATCATCGGGCTTCAAATGAAAACTTCCGAAATGTCTGCAACCGACAATGCAAAGGCGTTTGCGCGGATGATGATCGATACCGTTTCAGGAAAATACAAACCGAAAAAGCGAAATTTATTGATTGGCTCCGCAGTGATTGCCTACGTTTTATCGCCAATCGATTTGATTCCGGGATTCATTCTGGACGATGCGGCAATTGTGCTTTTTGCCCTGAAATATTTCGGAAGAGAAATGGACAACTACCTGGAATGGGAGAAAAAACAAAAGTTCAAAACGGTAATCACGGATGCCAAAATCATAGATGAATAAACGAAATAAAAACCTGATCATCATCACAGGCCCCACTGCCATTGGCAAAACGGGGCTTGCTGTTTTTCTGGCAAAACAATTAAATACCGAAATTGTTTCTTTTGATTCAAGGCAATTTTACAAAGAAATGAAAATCGGAACGGCTGTCCCTACCGGGAAAGAACTTGCCGAAGTTCCGCATCATTTTATCCAGAATTTAAGCATTCACGATGATTATTCCGTTGGCGATTATGAACGCGATGCTTTGAAAAAGCTGGAAGAATTATTTCAGAAATACAATTCGGTGGTCATGGTCGGCGGTTCGGGGATGTTTGAAAAAGCGGTAACCGAAGGTTTGGATGAATTTCCTGAAATCGACAGAAAAATCCGGGAAGAACTGAATGCCGAATTTCAAAAATCCGGAATTGAAAAATTGCAGGAAGAATTGGAATCGGCCGACCCGGATTATTACAGCCAGGTCGATTTAAACAACCCTGTCAGAATCATTCGTGCTTTGGAAATTTTTCGCGGAACCGGAAAACAATTTTCTTCCTTTAGGAAAAAGCAATCGGCCCAACGAAATTTCAATACTATTAAAATCGGGCTGGAATTACCGCGCGAAGAAATCTATGACAGAATTAACCGCAGAGTTGACCTGATGATGGAAGAAGGGTTACTCAATGAAGCGAAATCGCTTTATGAATTCAAAGAATTAAACAGCTTGCAAACCGTAGGTTACAGGGAGTTATTTGATTATTTAGACGGAAAAAGCGATTTAGAATCTGTGGTTGAAGAAATCAAAAAAAATACACGGCGATATGCCAAGCGCCAGCTGACCTGGTACCGGAAAGATGAAAAAATCAAATGGTTTTCGCCTTTTGAAAAAGAAGAAATCCTTCAATTTATTTTGAATTTTAGATGATGCGCGGCTCATTGATAATCTGTATTTTAATTTTATTCAGCTGTAATAAAAATGCTGAAAGTAATCAGATAAATCCGATTAATTCCTGGAATGAACCATCGATAAAAAAGGTTTTTGATTTAAATTGCTTTTATTCCGAATTGTCAAATCAGTTCGATCTGAAAATTGATTATGAAAAGTTTGACAATAATTCGGCTATGGTTAAGATATTGGTTTTCAAAAAGGATTCTGCAAAACCCGAAGATTCGTTATTTTTAAGTGTCGATACGTTTTGGGAAGGCGTTTTCGAGAACTGTAAGAATGTCCGTTCTTATCCTGCACAAATAAATTCGAATGATGAAATTGTGGATAATTATTGTGGCGACATCGTCATTGCAGATTTCAATTTTGACGGAAAAGATGACATCGCTATATTTCAGAATCACGGTAACAGTTCAGGGCCGTTCTACAATTTTCAGATTCAGGGAAAAGATTTAAAATTCACACCTGATGAATTTCTTAATGATTCCGTCCGATATTTTCCTTTTGAAATTAATTCAAAAAATAATATCATTACTACGTTTGACCATGCAGGCGTTTGTGGGCTAAGTGAAAATAATTATCAGCTGGAAAAATCAGGAAAATGGAAACTTTTAAATCGAAATATAATGAATATCTGTGATGAGTAATCATCCTACCCTGCAGCCATTTTCCGTTTTCTTATTGGGCGAAAGCAAAACCACGTCGTTATTTTCATTGTAAATTCCTAAAACCAGGCATTCCGAAATAAAACTGGCGATTTGTTTCGGAGGAAAATTGACCACGGCGATGATCTGTTTGCCAATTAATTCTTCCTTTTCATACAATTTTACGATCTGTGCGCTTGACTTTTTTACACCCAGCTCACCAAAATCAATTGTCAGCTGATAAGCCGGTTTCTTTGCTTTTGGAAAGTCATTTACTTCCAGCACCGTTCCCACGCGCATATCTACTTTTTCAAAATCTTCCCAACTCAGTACGTTCATTGTTTAAATTTTTGCCCAATTTAATTAATTATTTGTGTGGTTGAACCACATAGTTACATAGATAACAAAAACATGAGTAAAGATAGGCCGCCTTTGGCGGACATAGGTTTCCAGCCTGACTATAGCCACTTGTGGCAACTATGAAAACTTATGCGTCAAAGACTATTTACCTATGTGGTTAAACTTTTCAATTATTTAGATGCAACATGATTCTTGATACCTGATACTTTTTACCCGTACCAAATAATTTCATAATTTAGCGCAATAACAAACAACTATGGAACTACTGAAAGGAAAAACCGCCATCATCACGGGCGCGACACGCGGAATCGGAAAAGGAATCGCCGAAGTTTTTGCCAGAAACGGATGCAACATTGCATTCACGTTTGCTTCGTCGGTTGAAAAAGCCAAAATCATGGAAAAAGAGCTTTCCGGTTTCGGCGTAAAAGCAAGAGGTTATCATTCCGATGCTTCCGATTTTGATGCCGCTCAAAAACTGGTGGATGATGTCTTGGAAGAATTCGGACAGATTGATGTTGTCGTAAACAACGCCGGAATCACGCGCGATAACTTATTGATGCGTATGAGCCTGGAAGATTATGAAGAAGTCATCCGCGTGAACCTGAATTCCGCTTTCAACCTGACCAAAGCGGTCGTAAAACCGATGATGAAACAGCGGAACGGTTCCATCATCAACATGAGTTCCATTGTAGGCAGGAAAGGAAATGCCGGCCAGGCAAATTATGCGGCTTCCAAAGCGGGATTGATCGGGCTTTCCAAGTCGGTTGCGCTGGAGCTGGGTTCAAGGAACATTCGTTGCAATGTGATTGCGCCTGGATTCATCGAAACCGAAATGACCGAAAAATTAGACCCCAAAGTTGTGGAAGAATGGCGGGCAACCATTCCGCTGAAACGCGGCGGAACGCCGGAAGACATTGCCAACGCCTGTTTGTTCCTCGCTTCTGATTTATCAAATTACATTACCGGACAGGTTTTGAGCGTGGATGGCGGGATGTACACTTAGAATTTGGAAGTTAGAATTTAGAATTCAGATTTTTGATTCTTCCATCTTCCGACATCCAACATCCAACACCCAACATCCAATTTCAGAAGTTAGAGGTTTTGAAAGATTATCCTAAATTCTGAACGCTGTAGAAATTCATATTGTTTTGATCTCAGAGTAACATGATTTTCAGTTAATCCTGTGGAATTTAATGATCGATTTTATTAATTTTATCTAAAATCTTCCACATGTATTACAGGCATAAACAAGGCAAAGGATTCGGCTATACCGATGAGAGCGGCAATACGGTAAAAGATAAGGAACTTAAGGCTTATTTCAATTCGCTGGTGATCCCTCCTGCTTGGAAAGAAGTTGAAATTTCGGAAAAGAAAAGGGTAAAGGTACTCGTGACCGGACGGGATGAGGCAGGGCGTAAGCAATACATTTATCGTCCGTCCTATCGACATAGGCAAGACCAGAGAAAATTTGACAGGATGGTCCGTTTTGCGGAACAGCTTGAACACATGCGCCGTGTGACGGGTCAGCATTTACGGACAAAAAAACTCACGCGCGAAAAAGTGCTGGCATCTATGGTAAGGTTGCTGGAAAGCGCATTTTTCCGCCCCGGGAGCGAAGTTTATTCAAAAGAAAATGAAAGCTACGGCCTGACGACGATGCGCAGCAAACATCTTGAAATTAATGGAAACGAACTGATCTTTTCTTACAAGGGAAAATCGGGAATTGAACAGGAAAAACATATTGCCGATTCCCGGCTGGCTAAGATTGTTAGGGAAATTGATGATCTGCCCGGTTATGAGATATTCAAATACCCGGATGAAAACGGGAAGGTCATTGATGTAAAAAGTGAAGATTTAAACCAATACATACGTGAAATAATGGGCGACGAATTTTCGGCCAAAGATTTCAGAACATGGTCGGGTACCATGATTGCCGCGATGGCACTGGATGAACTGGGTGCAGTGGAAGAAAAAGACCAGAAGCTCATTAACAGCAATATACGCAGCGCCGTGATTCAAGTGAGCGAAAAGCTCGGCAATACGCCTGCAGTGGCAAGGAGCTCATATATAGATCCCCGCATTCTTGATGAATACCTGAATGGAAGAACACTCACTTATTTTCGCAGGGAGGTCAATCAATTACTGAAAAAAAATAAAAGCTTATCTACAGGTGAAGTAGCTGTTTTATGTATGCTCAGAAGCCGTTTGAAAGAATAGCTGGGTAGAACCGGTAAATTTCCCTCTGTGAATGAAACTTTGCACAAGTGTGCTATCGTTAATCCTGCATGATCGGGACTGTGCCATTGAGAAAACCGTATTTTTTATTTGCTTCCATATATTACAGATTTTAAATTAATGATATACAATCACCTGCAATATTAGGTGCAAAATCCGGCGGCACTTATGACCCCGGTCATAAAGTTGCCTGTACTCCTATTACTCCAAAGTAACTTCCGCTTGGAACCATTACTCTTATTATTAGTTTACTCCGAAGTACCCAATTATTAAAAATCAATATTGCTATGCCAAAATATTTCCCGCATTAAAGGTCATTATGACCGCAGTCATAAAATGGTAGTTTCTTATCTGGCTAATTTCACCAAAAAAAGTATGAAAAAAGCAATCTTTATAATGGTAGGCCTGGCCGTCTGGATGCTGAGCTGCCGGAGGGAACCCGAAAACTATCTCCCCGTAGATGACGCGGACACTATCATGACCATAGATAGTGCAGCTTCCGGTATTTTGCAGGTTTCTCCGGACAGTATAGATACAATTCCCACCGTGGACAGCACTGCTTATGATATGGATTCCATCATCAACAGCGATTAATTTTACCGGTAACGCATACGTTTGTTTTTATTTCTTTAATAAAGAACAGGCAAAATCCGTCTGTTTTTATTCTCTTTGGAAAGTTCATCATCATGGGCTTTCCAATTAGAATTCTTTCAGGGAACTAAATCTATTTGATACAATCTTCAGGTTATGGAAAATTCATTACTTCGCGAAACGGGGATACAAATCACTCTGTTATTGTTGCTGATTATCATCGTCGCAGGCCTGGTGGTATTTATCCTTAAATTCCTTTTTATTTACGGCCGGTTACTAAGGAGAAGAGAACAACGGGAAGCAGAAGAGGAAATTAAAAACCTTACGCCTGAAGAAGTCGCCCGGTATGAGCAGCGTGAAAAAGAGCTGGATTATGTGCTGCCGGAAGACAAGCTATCCGGGAGCGATCCGCCTTCCGACGAGAAAGGCATCGTCAGCAATGTAAATTCAATCGGGGAGCTGAGGTTTTTTCCTGTAAAAAGGCGAACTTCCTCTCTTCAAAACACCGTTTCTCCACAACTCAGCAGGCTGATCCTGTGGTTTATGGGCACTGCGATCTTCTGGCTGGTGCTGGGAACCACTGTGGGGTTGTACGTCGGGATTAAATTCGTCATACCCGATATAGAGCAGGAAAGCTGGCTGAGCTTTGGAAGGCTGAGGCCCGCACACACCAATATGGTGTTCTGGGGCTGGGCTTCCCTGGCGATGGTCGGCCTCGCTCACTATGTCATTTGCAGGGTCAGCATCAGGGAAAACTTCAACATCAGGCAGGGCTATATTTCTCTTATCCTGATCAACCTGGCGGTACTCGCCGGGACTGTTTCTATCCTTGCGGGCGTCAATAACGGAGGCGGTGAATACAGGGAATACATCTGGCCCATTATGCTGACCTTCGGCGCAGGCGTGGCCGCTTCCCTTCACAATTTTTTCAGGCCGGTCATCCACCGGGTTCCCAGGGAAATTTATATATCCAACTGGTACATCCTTTCGGCGGTCATGTTCATTGTGATCGTGATTGTCATCGCCTATATCCCTTTCTGGCAGAACGGCGTAGGGGAAACCATCATCCAGGGTTACTATATGCACCAGGCCATCGGGATGTGGTTCATGCTGCTCAATCTCGGGCTGATGTATTATTTCCTTCCGCAGCAGCTGAACAAGCCGATCTATTCCTACAGCCTTGGGGTACTGGCATTTTGGACGCATATCTTTTTTTATACACTCATCGGCCCGCATCATTTCATATTCAGTGCAATCCCCTGGCGCATTCAGACTTCGGCCATCGTCGCCAGTGTGGGGATGGTGATCCCGGTTGTGGCCGGTACCTCCAATTTCCTGCTGACATTCAATGGCGCTTGGTACCAGCTGAAGACCAGCTATACACTCCCGTTTTATTTTATTTCGATTATTTTCTATTTCACAGGCTCAATGCAGGGAACCGTGGAAGCTTTCAGGTACACCAACCTGCTCTGGCATTTTACAGACTTCACGGTCGCGCATTCCCACCTTACCATGTACGGGATCATCACTTTCATGCTTTGGGGATTCAGTTACACTTTGATCCCGAGGCTGACCGGAAAGGAACCACCCAAAATATGGGTGGGCATTCATTTCTGGCTGGCGCTGATCGGACTGATTTTCTACGTTGTTGCGCTGATGATCGGCGGTACGCAGACCGGCCAGGGCTGGATCACTAAGAGGCCTTTTATAGAAGGAGTCGTCAATATGGCTCCCTACTGGTTGTGGAGGGCGATCGGCGGCACGATGATGTGGGTTTCCCACCTGATTTTCGCCTACAACTTCTTTAAAATGATCCGAAAAAAAGAAAGCATGAAAATCCCCCGGACACCCGCGGAAATCCTGGCTGCCAAAAAACAGCTTCAGAAAACAGAGTTTAATTAAAAAATGAAAGATGGTATTCTTTAATAATCATAAAATCCTTTTCGGCTCCGCCCTGATGCTCTTTCTTTTCCTGACGCTTTATATTGCCATTATCCCTGCCCTTGAAAACCAGAAAATAAATAACCCGCTTCCGAAACAGGCAAAGGTGCTGACCGAAGAAGAAAAGGCGGGTAAAATGGTTTATATAGAAAACGGGTGTGTTGCCTGCCATACGCAGCAGGTAAGGAATGTGGAAATGGACAATGTTTTCGGGAAAAGGCCAAGCGTACCTGCCGATTTTGCCATCAACAGGAGAACCGATTTCTGGCGCAATACCGCCAACCTGATGGGTACGGAGCGCACCGGGCCGGATCTTACCAATATCGGGGAAAGGCAGCCCAGCGAAGAATGGCACCTGATCCACCTGTACCAGCCTCGGGCAGCCGTTGCCGAATCCATAATGCCCGCCTTTCCCTGGCTTTTTGAAGAAAAAACCTATCTGGAGCGCGGCGATGTGGAAGTGAAAGTTCCTGAAAAATTCCTGAAAAACAAATCAAAAAAAATTGTCCCTACCCAAAAGGCGTTACAACTGGTGGCTTATTTAAAATCTTTGAAACAGGTGGATTATACAGACCAGATAATCCCTGCTTTCCTTTACAAACAAAAAAAGAAAGAAGGAGCAGGAAACGGAGGTACGGATTTTCCTGACGGCGCGGCACTTTTTACGGCCAACTGCGCTGCCTGCCACCAGGCCAATGGCGAAGGGGTACCCGGCGCTTTCCCGCCGCTGAAGGGAAGCCCTATCGTAACAGGCGGCGACTTGGAATTGTATGTAACGATCATCATGAAAGGCTACGACCCGCGGCCGGAATTTGCCACGATGCCCGCCGTCGGCGAAATTGCCGGCTTCACACCGGAGGAAGTCACCGCCATCATCAACCATGAAAGGACGAGCTGGGGAAACAATGCCAAAAAAGTAACGGTGGAAGAAGTAAAAGTAATAATGGATAAATTAAAATAATCATGAAACGTATTCTTAAAAATACAATCATTACAGGCCTTCAGTTTTTCTCAGTTTGTGCCTGGGCCTGCGATGCCTGTCAGCTGCAACAGCCTAAGATCACCCGCAATATCACGCACGGTACAGGACCGGAAAGCGGCTGGGACTGGTTCATTGTCGGAGTGGTAGCGCTTATTGCCGTTCTGACTTTTGTATTTTCTGTCAAATTTCTGATCAGGCCGGGCGAAAAAGACAAAAGCCATATCAAATATTCGGTCTTTTCAAACCAAAATGAAACGTTATGACAAAAGACAGCAGCAAAGTTTTCCTGTTCATGGACGACGATCCGACGCCCATCGCGGAACTCGAAACGCCGATTGTGTTTGACCTGGACACTTATAAGCTGACGGACGGCGAGCACGTGCTGACAATCGTCAGCAAATCGCCTTCGGGAAGAGAAGGAATAAGAAAGATTAATTTCACGGTCACAAACGGACCCACGGTGAGCATTGAAGGCTTAAAAAACAAGGATGTCGTAAACGGTAAGCTTTCGCTGATGATCAATGCTTATGACAAAGGAAACCAGAAAAGCTTTGTGATCAACGGGAGCGAAACACCTCAGACAATTCCGTTCTGGATCTGGATCATCATTATCCTGTTCGTGGGCTGGGCCATTTATTACGAAATCACAAGCGCCAATGTGCAATTACATTAATTATTTGTTAAATAAATTGCATATCTGATTTATTTTCATATATTTAGCATCATTATTACTTCCTTTCCCAACCTCTTAATCACCTGACTTATCAATCAAAGGCTTAACTAAACCAGTGGTTAAATTTTAAATTCATTAAAAACTGTCATGTATGATTGATGAGGAATTATTGTACCGGTTCGGTGCAGAGGTTAAAAGTTACGAAAAGGATCATTTTATTTTCAGGGAAGCGAGGTCGCCGTTTTATTATTATCAGGTAAAAAAAGGGAGTATAAAGCTCAATAATTATAAGGAAGACGGAAAAGAGTTTATCCAGAATATCCTTTCAGACGGACAAAGCTTTGGGGAATCACTCCTTTTTATAGATGTCCTTTATCCCATGAATGCTGTGGCGTTGGAGGATTCCGAAGTCTTACAATTACCTAAGAGCAGGTTATTTGACCTGCTTGAACAGCATCCGTATATTTCCCTGAAAATAACCAAATCCTTGTCCGAACGGTTGTATTATAAATACATCATGCTTCAGAATCTGTCCTGCTCCGACCCTACTACCCGCCTAATGAGCCTGTTAAATTATCTTAAAAGCTTTCATCATACAAAAGAACAGTTTTCATTCAGGATCCCGTTCACCCGCCAGCAAGTGGCAAACCTGACAGGATTGTGCGTGGAAACCGTGATCAGGAACATGAAAAAATTAGCCAAAAAAGATGTAATCATCATAAAAAACCGTAAAATTTATTACTAAAACGGTGTTTATGATTGCGGTCATAACCACGCGTTTTTTCCGCCTATACATTTGTGTTATAATTTCTATTTGAATTGGAAATAATAAAGGACGTTATTTCTGATTGAGACGCTTTTCGACCCCCATACTAGTTCCGGAAAAGAGAAAAGCAATATCCGTTTAATTAAAATTAAAAAAATTATGAACACAACACATTCAAGAAGAGGTTCCCGTAGCAGCAATTCACGGCGAGGCTCAAAAAGCAATTCCCAGGACGCTCATTCCATTTTTGAAGAAATCTACCAATTGGGGTATGACCATGGTTTTGATGCCGGGTCGTCTGACGAGGAATATGACGATGATTTTTCCGGTTATGAGGATGAATACGATGATTATGAGCTGTCGAACTACGATGACGATGAAAATTACGATGATGAGGATTATGACGAAGATGATGACAATGACAACCGGGGCAATAATCAGCGTAACAGTCAGGGAAGATTCACTTCCGGAAGCTCAGGTGGAAGAGGAAGATTTTCACGGGGCAGAAGCAGTTCTTCTTCATCTTCCTCATCAGGAAGAGGAAACAGCCGGAGTTCCCGCGGTAACTCCGGTTCGGGCGGTTCAAAACGGGGGTTTGCGGCTATGAGCAGAGCCCAGCGCACACGGATCGCGAGCATGGGAGGCAAAGCTTCGCACGGTGGAGGCAGGTCAGGCTTTGGCGGCCGCCGGAATTCATAAATAAACCGGAGGCTGTTTCGAAAATGCCGTTTTTTCAACGAAATGAAACAAGGATTTTAACAATTAATCCGAGAGATTTCTCCCTCGTCGAAAAAACAGAAACTAAAAATATCTGACTCTGAGACAGCCTCTTTTGTTAAATGATAAAAATAAATAGTTATGACAAATGCTAAAGACAAAGAAGCCACTACAGAAAGCATAGCGGCAGAAACAATTACCGAAGAAATGAAAGATTCGCCCCTGCATAAATTCTTCATCGACGGTTTGAAAGACATGTACTATGCGGAAAAAGCGCTCGTCGGCGCCCTGAAAAAGATGCACGAGGCGGCGACCACCGAAGAATTAAAAGACGCTTTTGAAGACCATCAGCTGCAGACGCAGATCCATAAACAAAGGCTGGAAAAGGTTTTCAGGCTCATGGGTGAAAAGGCGGAAGAAAAAGAATGCCACGC
>Ga0206107_1000280_pt1 | contig 27459 bp, 24 predicted proteins | sample 2B0metagenome_FD_148652 | JGI IMG/M metagenome (GOLD analysis project Ga0206107, IMG submission 148652) | Enriched microbial communities from leaf-cutter ant dump, University of Wisconsin, Madison, United States - 2B0 | ecosystem: Environmental > Terrestrial > Nest > Insects nest > Nest dump...
TACAGGGATTCGTTCCAGCATTGATTGAATTCTCCAACGTAACTAAACGGTTGTGAATTGCTTTCAAGAATTTGTAATTTTACAGGGATTCGTTCCAGCATTCATCATAATAAATCATTGGGTCTTCGGGTTGTGAATTGCTTTCAAGAATTTGTAATTTTACAGGGATTCGTTCCAGCGAATAGGATAAGTCACCATTATATGTGCATGTTGTGAATTGCTTTCAAGAATTTGTAATTTTACAGGGATTCGTTCCAGCAAGCGATGAATTGCGCCCGGATATGATGGTGTTGTGAATTGCTTTCAAGAATTTGTAATTTTACAGGGATTCGTTCCAGCTCTGGTTTAAACCAAGATAGTCAGCAAGTGGTTGTGAATTGCTTTCAAGAATTTGTAATTTTACAGGGATTCGTTCCAGCATATTGAGGTCGACATTAAAGAGAACTGCGGTTGTGAATTGCTTTCAAGAATTTGTAATTTTACAGGGATTCGTTCCAGCTTTCAGTAGAGAAATGCCCGGCATTGCCGGGTTGTGAATTGCTTTCAAGAATTTGTAATTTTACAGGGATTCGTTCCAGCTTTTGAACGTCTGAGAACAATTTGTCACGAGTTGTGAATTGCTTTCAAGAATTTGTAATTTTACAGGGATTCGTTCCAGCCTTTTTCCGTAAACTCCAACGTCGCAATATGTTGTGAATTGCTTTCAAGAATTTGTAATTTTACAGGGATTCGTTCCAGCCTCATCTGAATCCCTTTATGGATAAGAGGTTGGATGTTGGGAACGGAATCGAAAAAAGCAGGTGATTTTACATTGCCTGCTTTTTCTTTCTTTATTTTTATTATCCTGTCAGAAGAGTTCCAGTTGCTGTGACGGTACAGGTAAATCAGCTTCTTTTTGGCCAAAAAAGATTTCCATTTGACCGAATTGTTTGTCGGTTACACTCAAAATCCCAATTTTTCCGTGTTTGGGCAGATTGTTTTTGGTCCTTCTCATGTGTACTTCCGCGTTTTCACGGCTGGGGCAATGACGCAGATAAATAGAAAACTGAAACATGGTAAAGCCATCGTCTATCAGCTGCTTCCGGAATTTTGTCGCAACATGCCGATCACGTTTGGTTTCAGTCGGTAAGTCAAAAAATACAAGTACCCACATAATCCGGTAAGCATTAAAACGGTTTTGCATCTCCACTAACCCCCTCCTAGGAAGGGAATTCTTTTTGGTTAAACAATCATCGGATAACGAATCACACGTTGCTCCCCGGTATAACATTTATACAGCGAAGAAGTCGTACTGCTCACGGCAACCATCAGCGGCCGCATTTTCTGCATCATCATCACATCATGGGTGGCAATTTTCAGGATTTCTGCTTTTACCTCACGTGTCAGTTCCTCCGGACGGGAAGGCAGCATCATTAATTGGCAAACTATTTCATCTATATAAGGGCGATAGGGTTCCATAATATCATCCGCCAGACAATAGGCGTTGTATTTATTTCGATGGAAAATCCCAATGGTCGGATTCAAACCGGAACTCACCAGCGCACGGGCTACAATGCTTCGTAAAACGGCATAGCCGAAATTCAGGAAATTATTGGGTGCGTCCCCTTCCCTTTCCCGCGTAAAATTTTCAAATAACTGCTTCCAGTAAAACTGTGCGGCAATCCCCTCCATATTGGTGCTGTCACCGGATTTCACGGCATTCAGGTATTCCGTCATTTGTCCGTGTGGTTTTTTCAGTTTTTTAAGCAAAAGCATCTGCTGGCTGATCTTGGCTTCCACCGTTTGCTTCCAAAGCTGTTTGCGAAGCGGTTCCGAAACGTTTAACTGATATTTCAACCGTTCGGAATGTTCAACATGGCCTGCCATCGGCAACATCAGGCCATAAGGCAAATGATGGGCGTCACAACTAATGATAGCCACATTGTTTCCCTGCAAAGCAACCATCAATTGATGGCTCAAAGTTATCTGGTAATGATCCAAAACCAGGAAAGCCATATCCTCCACCGAAGCCGAACCTTTTATTTCTTTGGTTTCAGGATCAGCTATCTGCAATTGATGGTCTTTCAATTTCAGATAAGCCGGATTGCCGATGTAGAGGGTTCGTTTGAGCATAATTTAAAACTTAAAATCTATACTTCCATCTAATTTCATTTCAAAATCCTTTCCTTCAATTATAAATACATTCTTATTTGGTGTAAATAATATTCTGGGAGGAACAAAGGAATTAGTCAGTTTATCTATAGAAAAACCGTTCTTTCCCAATGTTCCTAGTTCTTTATTTAATTCATCATCACTTCTCGCTTCCAAATGATGTTGAAAAACAATATTTCCCCTTTCTGCTTGATGGAATCTTTTAATATAATATAATCTATCACTAATTTCCATTTTGGACATTTCTTTAAGTTCTTCTCTATTTTCTTTAAAAAACAAAATCTTTTGATCTACTTGGAAAATATGCACTAATTTAGCTTTCCTTGCTTTTTTACCCAATCCTATTATAATTGGTTCTACTGATTTGAAAATATCATATTTAGAATCTTTGTTTTTATCTAATGAATAACGTGAAGCTTCTAAAACATTTATTGAAATAATTTTCCGGCCATTTTCATTTTCATATAGACCAAACATGTAATTATCACCAGTATTTGTATAATAATAATTTTTGTATTCCTTATTTGACTTATATGTCTGTTCTTTAACAACTGTAACATTATCCGGATTTAAAATCCCAGAACCTGCTTTAGCTTCACACCTTAAATGTCGAATAATATTTCCTTGAAAGTCTTTAAGATCATTTTGCTTAATTCCTTTTGAGAGTTGACTTTTAATATGTTCACCTAAGTATTTATCAACTACTATATCTGATTTAAAATTAACTGTATCTATAGCTTTTCTAACAACCATTTTTATCAAGTCCTGTCCTTTTGAATCTTTTTCATATTGAATCACACCATATTCGTCTCTAATCAACGATCCATTTTTATCTTTTTCAGCGACTTTAATTTTTCCGTAAAATGTATCTTTATGCAACTCACCTCTTACAGAATCTCCTTGAGCTATTTTGGGGATTTTGTTTCCATTTTCATCCAATAATAAATTCCCCTCTTTGTCTCGCAGCCAAACAATGCGACCTCTTTTTCTTACTTTCTTAATACCGGGTGTAAGCGTTTGATCTTTGTCGGCTATATTGTTGATAAGAATATTCTTTTCTACTTCTTCAATCATTGAGTAATTGAATGTAGGGAAAGGTTTTTCGTGATATTGTTTATTATTGTTTGCTTCAGCAAATTCATATGATTTTTTGAGAATTTCCTCACGCTTTCTCGCAGAAGGAATTAAAGTTAAAACAGTCGCATCTATGGCGTGATGCGAATGTTTGTCTCTATTTTTGGCTTCTCCTTTCGGTTGAATTCCGTATATCTTTCTAAATTCTGCGGTTTGTGTGCCTTTTATTACATCAACTTTATTGAATACCGTTTTCAAATAATGAAAAGCATATTTAGTAATGATTTGTGTATCTATCAATTGGCTGTTTATAAATCCTTTAGGAATTTCAGTTCGTGTAAACCTATCCACTTTGTTTTTCCAATAATCATATTCCATTTGGCGGATATGACGCTGGCGGATGGCATTATCTTTTTCCGATTTGTCCATTGCTCTTTTAGATTTATTTTTCCAAAATTCTATTTGACTAAACAAATCCTCAACCTTCTTTTCCCAAGCTGCCAACCTCGGCTTAATTGCAGAATAACCTTTTGCTTCAACTTCATAGTTGGCTAGTTCAGTAGGCATTCTGTTTTTCTTTTCATTTCTATTATAATCGGCATAACAGACCGTCAGGTTTGCTAATGAATTATCAAAAGATTTACTTCTTGGAATGGTGTGTTCAAAGTCAATCTTGTTCTTATCAAACAAATCAGTTAATCTGATTGGTTTTCCTGTGTACATACAAAAACAATTTTGCTCTCTCCACAGTCGATATTTCATTATATATTTATCGGAAACAGAAATCTTTTTGTTATTTTCTATAGAATTAATTTCAGTTTTTACTTCATCAAAATTTTCTAATTGTTCTGTCCAAATTCTGAATTTGTCAATATCTATATCACTCTTAGGATTTGCGTAACCCGAAAAGTTTGACTCTTTCAATAGTTCTTCAATTACGGAAGCAAATGCACGATTTTCAACTTCTCTATCTCTTTGGTATTTCTCAATAGCCCAACGTTTATTAGAATCGTTCAATTCTCTTGCTATCTCAACCACGATTCTTGTTTCATTATCTATTTTTCCTATTTCAATGAGATAATTTATTACGTCTCGCAGTTTATACAGAGTCTTATAAGCCATCGGGTTTTTAAAGGCGGCTGTTTTGGGGCTTTCCAAAAGCACCTGACCTTCTTTGCTTGGATAAATATCAATTTGAGAAGGGTGATAAATTTTATCTAACAATTTTTCCGACACATTGAAATTATCATCTAAAAACGTTTTAATCTGATTAACCAAATGCGGTGGTTTGATATGTTCTCTTTTGGCCGAAGCAAAAAAATCTTGATAAAGTTTAGCAACATCATCTAATAGTGTCTGTTTAAAATCTTCTTCTAACTTACCCCAAGTCTTTTCTCCGTAATGTTCGATTGAAGCAATTTCGACCTCTTTGAAATCTGATTTATCTAATTTATAATCGGTATCTTTCCATGCAAATCTTTCATCGAAATCAAGTGCGTAATACTTAAAAATCAGATTGTTGACAATTGTTATAATCGTCTTTTGATAGCGGTTTTCTTTAATCTCATTCTCTAACTCACTGATAATTGAAGATTTATTAGCTTCAAAATTTTCTTTACCCAAAAGTTCAGGAAGTTTAGCCAAGATAACGGCTTCAGAATAAATTAATCCTTCTTTTAAAAATGGCAAAATATTGTTGATAGCTTTCAAACTAAGATTGGCATATCCAACAGGAAAATTATTAAATAAAGTCAATAATTCTTTTATTTGATTTTCTTCAAGGTCTAAAACGTTTTCTAAAAACTCTGTAAAATATTCTTCATCTTCAAATGAAAATAAGATATGCCAAACATCTTCTATGTTGTATGATATTGTTTCTTGCTCTCCTTTTTTATTTTGCCTAACGACAGTCTTTGCGTATTTCTCCCAATCATTACCAAAAACCTTTTTAAACCTACCAGAAATTGGACACCCTGAAATATTAGTATCATCTTTGTAATTAATGGTTCTATAGTTTTTATTCTCTACCCATTTTAATTCCAATTTTAATTCTTTCTCCATCCATTTTCTAATATCCTGAAATGTAAAATCACTTCTGAGTAGCATAAATTTTTCATCATATAATTTCTGCTTTTGCTCCAAAGTAAGATCTTCCCATTCATTAGCATCCGAGAACTTATTTTTATATTTAATGTTATTGATAAAAGACCAAGCTCTGTATTCCTCAAATTTTGGATGACTTATTGGGCAACGAGCTTTATTAGGTTCCAAAGTACATTTACCAACCAATCCCTTTTGGGAGCGCAAAGGTCTTTGGAAGAATATAGCTTTGTCCACCTTCTCGATAAAATCTTTATCAGAGACTTTTTGAAATTCTAATAGCTTATGAACCTCATTTTGGTAATCAGAACGCAAAGTATATCTGTTTCGGATACGGATATTTTGGTCTTCCAAATGAGCAAATGCAGCCCCTAAACTACCATTTTCTTCAATCAGATTTTCATATTCATTTCTTCCGATAGTTTTAGTCTCATTACTGCCTTTATAAACAGCCGTTTTTTCATTAGCACCATTTTTCCTACTACTTTTAAAACCTCTTCTTTGAGCAATGTGATACAATGCCCGACCAACTTTATATCGATTTTCTACTTTGGATAAATCCAATTCATCGAAAATCAACAATCTTCTTAACTGATACGGACTTGAAAAATCAGGTTTACCATCTCCATCAAAATCTAATTTTATCCATCTGTCAAATTCACTATCATTAACAGGAAAAACCCTCCCTATTCCCTTTCTGTAATTTTTCCAGTTTTTTAAATTTCCCTCCTTTAACGGACAAAAACCATATTCAATCAATACTTTTAACGTTTCCCATTTTCTATATCGTCGGGAATTGTATAATCTTCTTGAGGAGCGATGTTTGGTTCTTTCGGCAGCAAAAGAAAATTCTCCTGATTTCCCTTCTCCAACACCTTTTCTAAAGATAGACACTCCATACCAAGAAAAGACATCATCTTCTTTCAAATTTAATCCGATTGAATTAGTTCCTAAATCTATTCCTAAAATTTTACTCATAATTTCAATTATTTTTTTATATTTGCATCTGAAAGACAATTCACAACAAGGCTATAAGCCGAAGAAATCTCAATCCTGCGTACCTCCGTGGGGTTTTTTATTTTCATTTTTGAAATTTAACACTAATTTCTAATACTTCCTTACGGATTCCCGTAATTGGATTAAAAAATTTATTCTTTATATTTGCTCTACAAATTTTGAAAGCAATTCACAATAAGGATTATTCCGTTGTGAAAACATTTGGGTTGCTCCTTGTCCATAATCAGGGAGCATTTTTTATACCCAAATGTTTCACGAACACCTTGAAGAAACAATAAAAAAACTTGTGAGCTGGGGCATTTAGCGCCTCGACTATCTTCGGGGCTTTTTTTATTCCCATCAATGTATTAACATCTTTAAATCCGGCTGAAAACAGATTGTTCAAAAAATTCCTTTCTCCCATTCCCCTATCCCGCTTTAAATCCTTAATTTTACCCTCAATTTGTTGAAAACAACTATGGGTAAAATAGTCGCGATTGCCAACCAGAAAGGGGGAGTCGGAAAAACCACAACAGCTGTAAATTTAGCAGCTTCGCTTGGTGTTCTGGAAAAGAAAACACTTTTGATTGATGCAGACCCGCAGGCCAATGCCACATCGGGTTTGGGCTTAATAGTAGAAGAGGTGAAAAAAGGGACTTATGAAGTCCTGGAACATGAAGTAACCGCCCGCGAAGCCATACAAAAAACACAGACGCCGAACCTTGACATCATTCCGGCACACGTAGATCTCGTAGCCGCCGAAATCGAAATCGTGGACCACGAAAACCGCGAATACCTGCTGAAAGAAGCCCTGGAAGAAATCCGGAACGGATATGACTACATCATCATTGACTGTGCTCCTTCGCTCGGGCTGATAACGCTGAATGCCCTGACCGCGGCCGATTCGGTTATCATCCCCATCCAGTGTGAATATTTTGCTCTGGAGGGATTGGGTAAATTACTAAATACCATAAAAGGCGTTCAGCAACACCACAACAAAGAGCTGGACATAGAAGGGTTGCTCCTTACCATGCACGATTCCCGTTTGCGCCTGTCCAACCAGGTGGTGGATGAAGTCAGCAACCATTTCCCGCAGATGGTTTTCGACACTATCATCCAGCGGAATGTAAGGCTTTCCGAAGCGCCGAGTTTCGGGGAAGCCATCATCGCCTACGACGCGGGCAGCAAGGGTGCGGAAAATTACTTAAATTTGGCCCGTGAGTTTTTGGTAAAAAATAAAGATATAAAATAGTTGAAGTGTTTAGCGTTATGAGTTGTGAATTGCTTTCAAAAACACAAAACAATTTAAAGTTTAATATAAAAGAAAATTCCTCCCCTTTGGGGAGGTCAGGAGGGGATGGCAAAAACAAATAACAACCGATTGGGAAGAGGGCTTTCCGCCTTGTTGAAAGACGAACCAAGTGTGGTTTCGGCTTCCGATAAAGGCGCGGAAAAACTGGTAGGACATATCCTGGACATTGACCTGAAGAAAATCAAAACCAATCCCTATCAGCCGCGTACCAATTTCGATAAAAATGCACTGGACGACCTGGTAAAATCCATCGCCGTTTTGGGTGTCATCCAGCCGATTACCGTCCGGAAAATTGAAGGCGGATATGAATTGATCTCAGGTGAACGGCGTTTCCGTGCTTCACAGATCGTGGGACTGGAAACCATTCCGGCTTATGTCCGCCTGGCCAATGACCAGGAAATGCTGGAAATGGCGCTGGTAGAAAACATCCAGCGACAGGATCTGGATGCCATTGAGATCGCGCTTTCCTATCAGCGGCTTTTAGATGAAATCAACCTGACACAGGAACAATTAAGCCACCGGGTAGGAAAAGACCGGACTTCGATTTCCAATTATTTAAGACTGTTGAAGTTAGATCCGATCATCCAGACCGGAATCCGTGACGGAATGATCAGCATGGGACACGGCCGCGCCATCATTGCCATTGATAATGTGGATTTGCAACTGGAAATTTATGAAAAGGTCATTTCGGACAATCTTTCAGTGCGTGAAACCGAACATTTGATCAAATCATTAAAAAATCCGTCCAAAGTAAAAATTGCAAAAAAAGACTTGCCCAACGAATTCAAAAAGGCACAAAAAGAATTTACCGATTCACTACAATCCAAAGTGGAAGTCAAACGTACGTCAAACGGGAAAGGAAAAATCATCATTGATTTTAATTCCGATGCTGAATTTGAAAGACTGAGAAAAATCCTGGGATGAAAAATCTGGCCGTTTACATATTTCTTTTTTTTTCCGTTTTTTCATTGGCACAGGAAGAAGTTACGGATTCAATCAACACACCTGAAATTGTCAATACCGCGACAAGAAAAGGTTTGGATTCTATTACGGTAGATTACCTGTCGATGAAAAACCCGATGCGGGCATCTTTATATTCGGCTATTTTTCCCGGTATGGGGCAGATTTACAACGGGAAATGGTGGAAAGCGCCGCTGGTTTGGGGAATTCTGGGAACCGGTACGGGCTTTATCATTTATTATAATAATCAATACAAGGAATTCCGGGGTTATTACCTGGACAAGCTGTACGGAAACCCGATTGATGTCCCGGGCATTGCCAATCTTTCCGTAGAGCAGCTGGCCAACATACAGGACGACAGGAAACGTTCACGCGATTACGCCATTGCTTTGACCGCTTTGGGTTATATTTTAAACATACTGGATGCTACGGTTGACGCGCATTTGTACGGAATCAAAAAAGATCCTGATTTGTCGTTCCGACCTATAATGATGCAGAATCTTTATACATTTGAACCAACCTTGGGCGTTGGTTTTCACTATAAATTTTAACCCTTCGGCACAGCTCAGGGTGACAAATGCGGAGTAAACTTAAATTCTAAATTCTGAAATCTAAATTCCAAAAATGAACACAGCAATCATCGGGTACGGAAAAATGGGCAAAGCCATCGAAGAAATTTTAACTGAACGAGGGCATAATATCGTTGTAAAACTGAACCGGAAACCCGAAGCCGGGGATTTAAAAGGAATTGATGTAGCGATTGAATTTTCCAGTCCCGAAGCGGCTTTTGAAAACATTAAAACTTTACTCGAAAACAAAATCCCCACAATTTCGGGAACCACGGGATGGCTGGAAAAATTAGACGAAATCAAAAAAATCAACCGGGAAAATAACTGCGCTTTTTTATACGGTTCGAATTTCAGTCTGGGTGTAAATTTATTTTTTGAATTGAATACACACTTGGCGAAACTAATGGCCAGATACCCGGAATACAAAGCCGAAATCGAAGAAATCCATCATACCCAAAAACTGGATGCGCCGAGTGGAACGGCTATTTCTCTGGCGAATCAAATCATAGAAAATTCAGAAAAAACAAAATGGGAATTGGATCATCAATCCACCCAAAATGTCATTCCGGTTTTTGCCAAACGAATTGACAATGTACCCGGAACCCATACGGTTTCTTATATTTCGGAAATTGACACGATTGAGATTAAACATACCGCACATACCAGAAAAGGGTTTGCGCTGGGTGCAGTCCTGGCTGCCGAATGGATCTGCGGAAAACAAGGTTTTTTTTCGATGAAAGATGTTTTGGGTTTAAATTAACAATCCACTTTCGTTGAAAATGTTAAATTAGCACACTTAAAATTTGAATATATTATGGAATTACTGCTCAACTGGCTGATTGCATTCATCATTTACAATATAATTTACGGCGCATCCACCTGGCAGCTTTACAAAAAAGCCGGCCGGAAAGCCTGGGAAGCCTTTGTCCCGTTTTACAATTTCTGGATTGGATTAACGCTTATTAAACGCCCGAAATGCTGGATCATTTTATTTTTCACACCAATTGTCGCGCCGATCATGTGGGTGGTTTACTGGGTGGATTTTGCAAGAAGTTTCGGCAAAAGAACCTGGACGGACGCCATCCTGATGATCGTCACCATCGGGTTGTACGCGTTTTACCTGAACTACATCGAAAAACCGAACTACGAAGGCCCGGAAGAACGGAAAGGAACTTTCATTGCAGCTTTGCTGTTTGCCATCGTACTGGCGACTTTGGTACATACATGGTTCATCCAGCCGATGGTCGTTCCGACCGGCTCAATGGAAAATACCATCAAAATCGGCGATGCGCTTTTTGTGGACAAAATAAGCTATGGTGTCCGCGTTCCGTTTACGCCCATCGGGATTCCGTTTTCAGAATTCATCAACAGAAAAGCCTTTGTGGATAAGGCAAGGCTGCCCTATATGCGACTGCCGGGCTGGAGCAAATTGAAATCTAACGACATCGTGGTTTTTAATTATCCTGCCGATTCACTTTTTGACGCGATCGACCGTAAAGATGCTTATGTAAAACGTTTGGTCGGAATGCCCGGCGATACGGTTCAATACAAAAAAGGCGAACTCTATGTAAACGGGAAATTATTTGTTCCGAAAAAAGACGCGCTGGTGCAGCACAGATATTCGGTAACAAGTAAAAATATGTTCAGCCCTGATTTATTGTATCAGGAATATGGTCTTATTTATAATCCTGATGCCAGCAAATCCGATTACATCCTTAGAGGAAAATCAGAAAATGGGTATGAATACATTTTCAGAGCGCTCACAGAGGATATGTATAATCAATTCAAAGCCAATCCATCTATTAAGATTGAAAGGCTTTATTCTGATGAAGGTGTCAAAGAATCCGGCCCGAATGCCGATAACTCCTTCCCTATCGACCGCGACTGGAACCAGGATTATTACGGCCCGTATTACGTTCCGAAAAAAGGCGATGTTGTCAGATTGGATAAGTCCAGCATTGAATTGTACAAAAGAATCATCCGCGATTACGAACATCATGATTTAAAAGTGGATGGTGATAAAATTTTCATCGACGGAAAGGAAACCGGCCAATATACCATCGGACAGGATTATTTCTTTATGAGTGGCGACAACCGGAACCAGTCGCTGGATTCAAGGTTCTTCGGGCCGGTCCCTGAACAAAACATCATTGGCCGCCCGATTTTGGTCTGGGCCAATATGAATGGAATGTTTGAACCCGCCCCGAAAAAATTCATCTGGAGCCGTTTTATGACCTCCATCAATAACGACAATCCCGACAAAAAATCGTATGGAATCTATGTCCTGATTGCTTTGGTCGCGTTCTTTGGCTGGGATTATTACCGTGTAAAAAAGAAAAAAGAGAAAGAGAAAAACGCTAAATAATGATCTTTCCCGCTTTTTATTTCGGCCCGGTTTCCTACTTCGGGAAACTGATCCGCGCTGAAAATTTTAAACTTGAAGCTTACGAACATTTCCCGAAGCAAACCTACCGTAATCGTTGTTACATCCAGGGGGCCAACGGAAAACTGCGTTTGGCTATCCCGACCAAACACAACGGCGCGAGGATGATGAAGGAAATTCTGGTTTCGGATGATTACAACTGGCAGAAGGAACATTTCAAATCACTGGTTTCGGCTTATAAAAGCTCGCCTTATTTTGAATATTATGAAGATGATTTGGCCTTGGTTTTTGAGCAAAAGGAAAAATTTCTGCTCGATTTGAATTTGAAAACTTTGGAATTTATTTCTTCGAAATTAAAGCTCGATTTGAAATTCGGGCTGACTGAAAAATACGAATTAACCGACGAAGCTCTGGACTTCAGGAACCGCTTCAATGCCAAAACGGAACCCGAAGGAACTTTCCCGGAATATATGCAAGTGTTCAGTGAGAAATTCGGTTTTATGCCTGACCTGAGCATTCTGGATCTGCTTTGTAACGAAGGGCCGAAAAGTGCGACTTATCTGAACGAATTAAAAATCAGCAATTAAAAATCAAAAAAATGAATAAATTTTGGATAACATTGGGGTTGGCATTTACGCTGTCCGCCTCAGTTCTCGCGCAGGATTCCATCCTGCTCAGGACAGAAAAAGCCTGGTACAACGACAGCAAGGAAGACACCGGGATTTTTGGTGTAAATACCGAAAAAGCACATCAGTTCCTGAAAGAACACAAAAGAAAACCTGCCGAACTGGTTGTTGCAGTCATTGACGGAGGCGTTCAGGCAGACCACATCGACTTGAAAGACAATATGTGGGTGAACCCGAAAGAAAAACCCGGAAACGGAAAAGATGATGACAAAAACGGATATATCGACGATGTAAACGGCTGGAATTTCATCGGGGGCGCCGACGGAAAAAATGTGGATGGTGATACGCTGGAAAAAGTACGCGTTTACAAATATACCTATCTTCCGCTTTTTGAAAGCGCCGATTCAGTTCAGAACGAAGAAAACAAAGCCAAGTATCCCGAAAAATTTGCCGATTACGAAAAAGTCAAAAAAGATATTGATTCTGAACTGACCAAGGCAAAAGGAATGCTGGCACAAATGCAGATGGTTACCCAGATGATCGACAAAGGTTTTACACAAATGATTGCCGATTTCGGCGATGAAAAACTGACCGAGGAAAACATCGGCAAATACAATCCAGCCGGAGATGCCATGATCGGAATGCAGTTTTTTGGCCAAATGCCACCGGAAATGTGGGTTGGAAAAACAATGCAGCAGGTGAAGGATTTCATCGCAGGCGAAATTCAGGACGGAGTTGATTATTTCGGCGGCCAGATCAATTACAATTATAACCTTGATTTTGAGCCGCGCGGAATTGTTGGTGACAATTATGAAGATAAAAAAGAAAGCAGATACGGGAACAATAACGTGGAAGGCCCCGATGCCGGACACGGAACCCATGTCGCCGGCCTGATTTCCGCCGTTCGTGACAACAACAAAGGCATCGACGGAATTGCCGGAAATAGTGTGAAAATTATGGGCGTACGAACTGTTCCCAATGGTGACGAACGTGACAAAGACGTTGCCAATGCCATCCGTTACGCGGCCGATAACGGCGCGAAAATTTTCAATATGTCATTCGGAAAAGACCATTCCCCGGAAAAAGAACTGGTTTGGGAAGCAATGAAGTATGCGGAAAGTAAAGGTGTCCTGATGGTAAAAGCCGCCGGGAATGACGGTGCTGATATAGACACCGACGTTCACTATCCGACTAATTTTGACGACAAAGGAAACAAAGTGGTGGAAGCAATTATCACCGTAGGCGCTTCTACACCCGATGCCAAAAACCTGAAAGCCAGCTTTTCCAATTACGGCAAAAAATCGGTAGATGTTTTTGCACCGGGAACTGAGATTCTTTCAACCGTTCCGCATGATGAGTTCAAAGAAGAACAGGGAACCAGCATGGCTTCGCCCATCACAGCCGGAGTCGCTGCGCTGGTGTGGTCGCATTACCCGAAACTGACGGCATTGCAGGTAAAAGAAATCATCCTGAAATCTGTCAATACAGACCCGCAACTGGCTGATGTTTCTGTCACCGGCGGTGTGATTGACGCTTACAAAGCGGTTCAGCTGGCAGAGGAAATGTATAAGAAATGATGGATGTGGGATGATGTTTAATATTCATTCTAAATTCTAAATTCTAAAATAATTCCCGTTTGATAAATTCAAACGGGATTTTTTATATTTAGCTAATTTTAAAATTCATTTAATATGAAACCGTGCTCTATATTACTGATATTTTTTGCTTTTACACTTTCTGGTTTTGCACAATATCCGGCCATCAACCCCGACCGTCCCAGGATTTATGCCGACATGGAAAGAATTAACTGGTGCCACGACAACTATAATTCACCGGGCAACTTCCAAAACGATTACAATGATTTTATTTATGCCTATAGCAACAACTGGATCAATGATCCTGAATTATATCTTTCAGGCTCAGATTCCTCTTTATGGACATGGGACTGGGGTTCGCAGTGGGCGAAAGATGAAGCTTTCTTTACCGTCTTTATTTATAAAATTTCAGGCGAACCGCTGGTATTGGAACGATGTGAATTTATAGCCCAGCAACTTATAAGCGCGGTTAACAATGCCGATTTCCCCAACATGGAATTCTATGAAAAGGAAACTTTTTTAAGAACGATCAGCGAAGCCGGCGGGCTGATGCTGGACTGGCTGTATGACGATCTGCCCTCAGCGCTCCGCGACGAATTGGTCCAGGCGATGTTTGCTCAGAATACGGAATTCATGAATACTTATGTGCTGAATTCCAATGGTACCAGTTATGTTTCAAGCCATAATACGTGGAACTGTATTATTACTATTCAGAATGCATTGGTTCTACATGATTCGTCCGGGCTTTCGCCGGCTCAACAAACAACTTTGGAAAACTGGTACCATACGGTTTATGATAAATTAATCAACGGATTCATTCCGTGCTGGACTTATTACCGTGACGATGACGGCGGTTGGAACTGGGGCGCAGCTTATTCAATGTGGTCGTTGGTTGACCAGTTTCAGCTTTTTGAAAATATGAAGATCGGAACCGATAAGAATTTTTATACCGATCTGCCATGGGTGGAAAACAGCATCAACCAATACATTTATTTTATGCAGCCCGACGGAAAAACCATTCACCTCGGCGACGGTGTGATGAACCTGGACGGAGCGGACAGGGTGATGTACCTCAGCGCAAAATATTTCAACGATCCGCGTAGTAAATGGCTGGCACAATACTGGTCGCTCCCGGAAAACATTGGATGGACGAAACCGCTTTTTGATAAATTATTATATAAAGATTACGATGCAGCTCCGGTTCAGGAACCTGAGAATCCGCTGGATTGGTGGGCGGATAAAGTCGGGCTATCGGTCAGCCGTTCTTCCTGGGAAAGCGATGCCGCGATGATAACTTTTTTCAATTCACCAAGCAAAAGAGCCGCGCATGAACACAGGGATAATAATTCATTCACGATTTTTAAAGACAAGCCTTTGCTACTCGACGCAGGGCATTATGACAGCTATGGCAGCAGCCATTACTGGAATTATTACCAACGAACAATCGCACACAATTCAATCTGTGTGTATGACGAAACCGAAACCTATCATAATTTCGGCCAACCGGTGTCGAATGACGGCGGACAAATAGAGAGCATTCCGCTTGGGAATTACGATGATATTCTGGATCCGGCCAATCAGCGCGGGGAATGGATCCAATATGCAACGGGAAACAATTATGCTTACAACGTGGCCGATGCACAGCTTTCCTATGATCCTGAAAAACTTGATTTCTTCAGAAGGAAATTATTATTCATTAAACCCGATAAAGTGATTCTGCTCGACCATATTCATCTCAACAACGTAGAAACAAACCAGAGAGATTTAAAATGGATTGCCCATTTTGCCAGTCAACCCGATATAACAGGGAATATCATTGACAACGAAGTCCCGGGACATATTGTTACTTATGACGGAAATGATTATTCGGCTTCCAACGGAAACGGGAATCTCGCCATCCGCACTTTGATTCCCGGAAATACCCACACGGTTTTGATCGGTGGAACAGGTTATGAATACTGGGTTGACGGAATAAATTATGCGCCATCGCCTGCACCTGACCTGACTTATTATACACCCGGAAGCTGGCGGATCGAAGTAATGCCTGATGAAATGCCCAATGACGGGAATGTTATTTACCTGCATACCATCGGCATAGGCGACAGTGCAAATCCCGCATCTGCAGGTGGGATTGCTTTTCAAAATACGATTTCGGTCGGAACCGACTGGGAAAATACGCTCTATTTCTTTTCTGCAAACGGGGAAATTAACCAAACCCATCACATCTTTAATAATGTCGAGGGAGGAAGGAATGTTTCCATTTTCGCAACTGACCTGATGTCGGGTGAATATTACCTGAAAATAGACGGAACGATTGTTTCTACCCATAATACCGATGATAACGGCATTCTGCAAACTTCGACGGAACTTTCAGCGGGCAATCATGCGGTTGAAATCATTAACACTTCGATGAATACAGCTAATCTGGAAGAAAATAGGTTTATGGTTTATCCCAATCCGGCAAAAAAGGAATTAACGATAAAAAGTGATAAAGCCTATAAAATTGAAGAAGTCAAATTATACGATTTAACCGGAAAATTTATCGCCGGATATACAGATGTCCGAAAAATTGATATTTCCGGATTAAGCAAAGGAACGTATATCTTAAAAATCAATTCCGGCAGCAAAACATATTCAGTGAAATTTTTAAAAGAATAATCGGATGGAAGACAAGTGATGGAAAGCAGGAAGTTTCTTAACGATTAAATCAATTTCAGGCAGGATTTTTCTATTTAAATTTTCAAATCATATTAGTTCACGAACAGTAATCAGGCGTCCTGCTAATTATCAGGCCGATTCTTTTTATGCTTTTTATATAAAACAAATGCGGATACAAAAAATCCGATTGATGCCAATAAGGAAGCGTATGGAAGATATTTTTTTTCTTCGTCAAAAAAAATGTAAGCCGTAAAAAGCAGGACAAATGCTTCAAAAAGATGAAATAAAATGGGGAGCATCGGATTGTGTTTTCTACTAAGAATAACCCAAAAACAATAACCCAAAATGATAGCTCCGAACAAAAAGATGATACTTCCCAAAATAGGATGATGATGGAATTTATCATAACCTTTTATGATGAGAATGCCTCCGATTATAAAATGGTGCATCAGGTGTAAAATCGATTGTTTTTTTGTATGCTTCATTCCATCTTCAAATTCCCAAATTCATACATCTTATTAAAATTAATTGCGTTTGAAGAAATTCAGGCGGGATTTATTTGTTCAGATTAAGGATTGATTACAAAAATTTCTCGGCGACTTCCTGTGAAATCCCGGTATTGTTATATCCGCCGTCATTGTACAGGTTCTGCATCGTTACTTTTTTAGTTAAGTCAGAGAACATGGCAACGATGTAGTTGGCGCAATCTTCGGCGGTCGCGTTTCCAAGCGGCGACATTTCGTCCGCGAATTTCATGAATCCGCTGAAGCCTTTTACGCCTTGTCCGGCTGTAGTCGGTGTCGGCGACTGCGAAATCGTATTGACACGAACATTTTTCTCTTTCCCCCAAAAATAACCGAAACTCCTGGTAATGGACTCTAAGTAAGCTTTGTTGTCGGCCATATCGTTATAATCGGGAAATACGCGCTGAGCGGCAATATATGTCAACGCGAGTATGCTCCCCCATTCGTTCATCGCATCTTTGTCCCAGGCGGTTTTCATCACTTTGTGAAATGAAACGGCAGAAATATCCCAGCCTTTGGTCAGGAAGTTATAGTCCAGGTCGGTATAATGCTTTCCTTTCCGCACGTTGATACTCATCCCGATGGAATGCAGCACAAAATCCAGCTTCCCGAATTTTTCCATCGCTTTGTCAAACAAATTGGAAAGGTCTTCCATAGAAGTGGCATCGGCTCCTACGACTTCTGAACCGGTTTTTTCGGCCAGGCCGTTGAGCTCGCCCATTCTGAGCGCGACGGGCGCATTCGTCAATATAAATTCCGCTCCTTCTTCGTGGCATTTTTCCGCTGCTTTCCAGGCAATGGAATTGGCGTCCAAAGCGCCGAAGATAATTCCTTTCTTTCCTTTCAATAATCCGTGTGGCATAATTAATTTATTTGTTTCAAGTTTGACGTTTCAAGTTTAATGTTAAATTTTCAAATACGAAAATTTTTAATTCACAAAGTTCTTTCATTCAAAAATACAATTTTTGTTGGAAGATGGATGACGGGAGCCGGATGTTTTTAACTCAGCCATTCAAGCATTCAATCATTCAAGCATTCAATCATTCAAGCATTCCTTCATTCAATCACTCCTTCATTCAACCACTCAATCACTCTCCAGCAAAGCTTCCAGTTCGGGATGGTTGAACAAATGCGAATAAACTTCCATTTTTTCGGAAATGAAAAGACAGATTTCGCCTACAAACAATTGGGTCAGATGTTTGGATTCCAAATCAAAAATACCAAAAGATTTTGCATTTTCATCCCAGAGGATGGCTCCTTTTCTCATTTGCGATTCGGCATTTAAGCGGTAATTCACCAAATCATTTTCATAAATATCCCTGTGGAATTTATCCTGGATTCCGGTCGATTTATCAATTTGGTTGTAATTCGGTTTGCCGCGCATCCACCAAAGCGGTTCACGCCCTTTGAACAGAAGGCCGTCTTGGGTTTCTTCGGCATAGCCGATGATACGCGAATTTAAACGAAGGCGGTATTTCTGTGGTATAGTTTCCAACTTTTTATTCAAAAAATAATTTAAATTTCGTTTTACCCTTTCTGTCTTCTCTCATAGAAACAATCCAATAATAACCTGATTCTTTACTTATGACTATGTATTTATATTGGTCTCCTTTTCTGCTGTAAGCCTTTTTTCCTTTATTATTACTTTCTACAAATTCCAATAAAAATTGATTTTCAGGCAACCATTTAATTGTTGTTTTTGAAAAACTTCCATCCTCAAATGTTTCCAACCAAAACCCATTTTTAATCTTTAAATCGGTTCTAATGTTGTTGTTATCAAAATAATAAAAATTTTCTTTCGTTTTTAATTCTTCAAACTCTTCTTTGGTTAAAGATGATGTTATTTCTCCAAAATAAATAAACATACCATCAGATTGATTTGTAGCTTTTGCGAGAATTGATTGTTCTAAAAATTTAGGACATTTATTATCTAATCTAGCCATCATACTGTTTCCAATCGAATCAATTTGAGCAGTTGTAAAAGTATTTTTTAAAGATCTCAAATAGGGGATCATTTCTTTTTGAATCATGTTGCTCTTTCTCTCTTTAAAATTTAATCGCGAAGTTTTTTCGAAAGTTTTACACATATTGGAGACTACTCTTGATTCTTGTTTGTCTTCTTGTCCCAGAATCAATAATGGAAAAATAAAGACCATTACAAATGCATACCTTTTTAATTTCATAAATATCCTATCAATATATATATTCCAAATAACGTAATTTTGCGCTTATGTACAAAGTTGTTCCCAAAAAACGTTATCAACATACGCTGGAGCTGGTTGATAAATTTTTCACCAAAGAAGAAAAAATCCTGGATTTGGGTATTGAAAACCCACTTTCCAACTTCATTCGGGAAAAAGGTTTTCAGGTAATCAATACAAGCGGAGAAGATTTAGATGAAGAATTTGAATACTTAAAAAACATAGAAGCGGATGCAGTAACGGCTTTTGAAATCCTGGAGCATCTGCTGAATCCATACTCGGTTTTGAAAAATTTACCCGGAAAAAAATTACTCGTGACGGTTCCGCTGAACCTTTGGTTTGCCGAACCTTACCGGAATATGAACGACATCCGCGACTGGCATTACCATGAATTCACTGACTGGCAACTGGATCGTTTATTGGAGAAAACAGGTTGGGAAATCAAATTCCGGAAGAAATGGACCAATCCGTCGGGGAAAATCGGAATCCGGCCGTTGTTGAGAAGAATTACTCCACGCTATTATGCGGTTTATGCGGAAAGGGCTATTTCCTGATAAACCGAACCGTTTGTGTTTCACCTTTTCCGTAAAGCTGAAGGATGTAAATCCCTTTTTCCAGGGAAGAAATATTGATCCCGGATGTTTTCAATACGCCAAATAAATTTCTTTTTCCCGTTAAATCGAATACAGCAAATGAACTGAATTCTAAAGCACTTTCAATGTTTAGCTCATTTTCCGCCGGATTGGGAAAAACTTTCAAATCCGAATAAACCAAATCGTTGGTATTCATTTGGGTATTGGAACAAAGCTGAGTGATTTCCAATTCGTTTACGGCTCTGTCCCAATATCGGAAATCGTCGATTGTTCCTTTAAAAAAACTGGTTGGAATCGTGGTATCCCTGTCAACTTTACCAATTTCACCCGGTGTAGATGAATATTCAAGCGTTCCTCCGGATCCCGACAATTCTCCTCCATATTCTCTGCAATCAACATAAATTTTCATACTTTCAGGACCTTCCACTACTGCCAGAATATGATGCCAGTGTTCAGAATCAGTCATTTTGTTACTGATATACGTCCTTCTTGTACCTACACTGAAGAACGGAGTACCATCTCCATAACTAACAGCATATTTTCCTGTGGCCTTTTCTGTACAAAAGTAAACGCCGGAGCTTACTCCTTCTTCGTGTGAAGTATTAAATATGTAATTATAATCTCCTTCGACAATGTCATATTTGACCCAAAAAGAAAATGAAACAGGAAATTCAGGTTTCAGCTCGGGGATATTGGGAAACTCGATAAAATCGTCAATGCCGTCAAAATAAACCGCTGAATTTAGGTTACCAAACCGGTCTTCTGTCATCGTTGTCCCGAAATTTGTTCCGTTGTATCCGTTGATGCTCGCATCTTCATAATTTCCGTTGAATTTATAATGGAGCAAAAGGTTATCATCAATATTTTGAGAAAAAGAATACGCGCACAAAAACAAAAAAACGGGATAAAGGATTTTCTTCATGGTTATTAATTAGTTTTGCTAAAATAATTATTTTAATTAATATCCGGTAGTGAATTACATCATAATTATCCCTGCAAGGAATGAAGAGAAATTCATTGGTAAAACATTGGAGTCATTGGTTGCCCAAACTTTATTGGCCGGGGAAGTCATTGTAGTGAATGATAATTCAACTGACAAAACAGCAGAAATCGTCACGGGTTTCTCTCAAAAACATTCATTTATCAAACTCATCCACTCTGAAAATAAATCCGTTCAGCATGAACCCGGAAGCAAAATTATCGAAGCGTTCTACAAAGGATTTGATAAAATTTCTACTGATTGGGATTTCATTTGCAAACTTGATGCAGATGTCATTTTACCTGAAAATTATTTCGAAACCTTATTCGACAGAATGCACCAAAGTCCCAAAACCGGAATTGCAGGCGGAATCGTTTATGTTCTAAAAAATGATATTTGGGCTTATGAAAACTATACCAGCAAAAAGCATATAAGGGGCGCAATAAAAACCTATTCCAAACAATGTTTTGAAAAAATAGGCGGATTAAAAAAATCTATGGGATGGGATACGGTCGATGAACTTTTGGCCAGCTATTATGGATTTGACGTTATGGTTTATCAGGATTTAATCGTCAGATTGCTCAAGCCCACCGGAAAAGATTATAAAGATATCCGTTATCGACAAATCGGGAAAAGCTATAACCTGATGGATTATGGTTTGTTCATCAGTTTCGTTGCCGCATTGAAATTAAGCTGGAAATCCCGGAATCCCAAATGCTTTTTCGATATTGGAAACGGCTACCTAAAATCCATCTTAAATTCTGATTCTAAAATAGTTACAAAAGATGAAGGGAAATTCATCCGCCGCTACCGGCTGTCCGGCATTCTTAAAAGATTTTTAAATCGTGCTTAACTAATTGTTAAAGCATATTTTTCCATATACTAAATCCATTACTTTGCCGTTTGTAATGACGAGACACATTCTCATATTAGTAGTTTTTTTTAGCTTTTTGGGTGTTGTTCTCGCTCAGGAAAAAATCATTACAGTTCAAGTCATTATAGATGATGAGCAAGAAGAACACCCGGGAAGCGTCTATATCTTCAATCAGCGCAGTAATTTATCGGTCATGACAGACACTGGCGGAAAGGCAGAAATGGCCGTCCGGCCGGGGGATTTTTTGTATTTCGCGTCTGACTTTTATTACAACCAAAGCGCCATTGTTACGGCCAAAAGCATGGAAAAAGAATTGCTGACGGTACTTCTGAAACCCAAAGTAATAGAGCTGGAAGAAGCAAACTTAGGTTTCAGGCTTACCGGCAACCTGGCCAAAGATGCCAAAAACGCGGGCTTCAAAGATTCGGCTACTATGGTTTACAATAATCTCGGAATTAAGGAAGTGGATGTTCCGCCGCCCAACCCGAACGGCCAACAGGCGGGCAAAGGAATGATTGCTGAAAAAATCATCGGCGCATTAGCGGGCTACAACAAAAGGCAAAAAAACAAATTCGCTTACGAAAAACAACAGCAGAAATTGGACGAAATCCTGCATTATTTCGGCCATGGGTTTTTTGAAAAAGAATTAAAAATTCCCACTCATAAAATCCGGGAATTTCTCTTTTTCGCGGAAGATACAAGTGAAATTTATCAAAAAATGAAAGCGCGGGATTTTGTCGAAGCCGAAAAGATTCTAATAGAGAAAAGTAAAATTTACCTGCAAAGATCAGACGAATGAAAAAATCACATATTTTCCCAATTTTCTTCCTGCTGGCACAGTTTGTTTCGGCACAGGAAAAACTCGTAAAAGGAGTCATCATCATTGATACGGAAGACGGTTCGCCCGAAGGCATTTATGTCACTAATTCACGCACCCGCCTTACTTCAATCACCGACCTTACCGGCAGTTTCGCCATCCATGCGGTTGCCGGCGACAGTTTGCTGATTCGTTCGAGTTTCTATGAATCCAGAAGGTTTTACCTGACCGAAAACCTGATGAACAAAGACTTTGTGACGGTTCATCTTAATTTACAGCCCATCGTGTTGGACGAAGCCATTATTACCCAAAAGCTCACCGGGTTCCTGGACAAGGACGCGAAATACAACCCCGACAAAGACCAGATTGCCAAGTTATACAAAGAGCTGGGCGTGAATCCCGATGCGAGCAAACTGAGGGATTCGACGGATTTTACAATGTGGAAAGATGTTTCGCCTTTTCATCTGGATGTGGAAAAGTTGCTGGAAGTATTTAATGGCGACCTGCGCAGAAGGCAGAACCTTTATAAGTTTGAAGGTGATGAAGCTGTCATAATGGCCATTCGTGAATATTTCGGTGACAATTATTTTATAGAAGATTTGGGCATCCCGAAAGAAAAAATCAGGGAATTCGTTTTCTTTACTTACGAATCCACTTCTATCCAATCTCATTACCAGTCAGGGAATTACCTGAAAATCATGCAGGTATTTTCCCGGACAGCTCCTGTTTATCTGAACCGTTTAAAATCCTGGAACGCACCGATTAAAAACCAAAACGACCAATAAATGCAAAAACTTCAGATAAAAAATATGGTTTGTCCGCGCTGTGTGATGGCGGTGGAAAATGTGTTGGATGAAATGAAGATTCAACCTTTAGAAGTACGTTTAGGCGAAGTTTTACTTCATAAAGAACTGACCGGCAAACAGGAATCGGAATTCAAATCCAAAATCGAAAAACTTGGGTTTGAGTTATTGGATGATAAAAATTCAGCATTAATTAATAAAATCAAATCCATTATTATTTCCCATATACAAAACGATCAAACGCAAAATACCAATCTTTCCGAATTGATTTCTTCCGAATTAAATAAAGAATATTCGCAGCTCAGCAAGCTTTTTTCTTCGACAACCGGAATTACCATCGAACAATTTGCGATTTTACAAAAGATTGAAAAGGTAAAAGAATTATTGGTTTATGATGAATTGAGTTTGAAAGAAATCGCTTATCGACTGGTTTACAGCAGTTCGGCGCATCTTTCGGCACAATTCAAAAAAGTAACAGGGCTGACGCCGAGTGAGTTTAAAAATCTTAATCTGCCAGACAGAACCTTTATTGATTCGATATAAACCTTCCCCAAAATTCTGTAACGCCTCCCTCCTTTTTTCATCCGAAATTTGTTTCATAAATTTGAAGTTATGGCGACAGAAAACAATTCCGTTTATATTCCCCTTGAAAATGTGGACAGCGAGCATTGTGCGCTCATCGTGGACAAAGGCCTCGGTGAGATTTCCGAAATATCGGAACATCATATGGAACTCAACAACCGGCGTGCAAAGATTTCTTCTAAAGATTTGGACGAAGCGATTCCGCTTGCGGTGAAAAAAATCCGTGACCTGGGCTATGATGTCCCGACCGTAAAAAAACGCTATCCCGTATTGAATATGAGCTGTGCTTCCTGTGCTTCGAGTTCGCAGAATATCCTGAAGATGCAGCCCGGCGTGGTGGATGCAAAGGTAAATTATGCCAATACCGAAGCGGTCATCGAATTCATTCCTTCCCTGACTGATGCTTTCAAACTGAAATCGGCATTGCAGTCGGCTGGTTATGATCTGATGATCGATGAATCGGAAGAAGCAAAAGACAGCCTGGAAGAAATTCAGCGAAAAAATTATAAAAACCTCAGAAAAAGAACGTTTTGGGCAATCGGTTTGAGCATTCCATTAGTGATTATCGGGATGTTCTGGATGAATTCTCCATCCGTTAAAATTTTTAATTCTCAATTTTTAATTTCCAATTTATTGATGTGGATTTTGTCCACACCTATCGTTTTTATTTTCGGAAAACAGTTTTTCGTCGGAGCATGGAAACAGCTGAAACACCGTTCCGCCAACATGGATACGCTCGTGGCGATGAGTACCGGAATTGCCTATCTGTTTAGTGTTTTCAACACATTATTTCCCCAATTCTGGCTCAATCGTGGATTAGAACCGCACGTTTATTTTGAAACCGCCGGCGTGGTGATTGCTTTTATTTTATTAGGAAAAGTGCTGGAAGAACGCGCAAAAGGAAATACTTCTTCGGCCATTAAAAAGCTCATCGGGATGCAGCCCAAAACGGTTACGGTCGTACACGAAGGCGGCCACCAGATGGAAATGCCGATTGCGTCCATTCAGGTTGGCAATACCATTTTGGTAAAACCGGGCGAAAAAATTGCGGTGGACGGCGAACTGATTTCTGGAACTTCTTATGTCGATGAAAGTATGATTTCGGGTGAACCGCTTCCGGTAGAGAAAAAACCGGAAGACAAAGTTTTTGCCGGAACACTGAACCAGAAAGGAAGTTTTCAATTCCGTGCGACTAAAGTGGGCGGCGACACTTTGCTGAGCCAGATCATCAAAATGGTGCAGGATGCGCAGGGAAGCAAGGCACCGGTTCAGAAACTGGTCGATAAAATAGCCGGAATTTTTGTTCCCGTGGTGGTTTTGATTTCAGTAGTCGCGTTGCTTGCCTGGATTATTTTGGGTGGCGAAAACGGTTTCACACGCGGGCTTTTGGCGATGGTTACGGTTTTGGTCATTGCCTGTCCTTGTGCTTTGGGATTGGCAACGCCAACGGCGATTATGGTTGGTGTCGGTAAAGGAGCGGAAAAAGGAATCCTGATCAAAGATGCGGAAGCGTTGGAATCCGCCCAAAAAATCAATGCGGTTGTTCTGGATAAAACCGGAACAATTACCGAAGGGAAACCGGTAGTGAATGAATTGAAATGGTTCGGGCTTCGAGTATCCTCAGCCACCGAGCTTCGGCTCCCTGCCCGCCGGCAGGCACGGCGCTCAGCCACCGAAAACGAAAAATTGGAATCAATCCTCTACTCTATTGAAAAATCATCGGAACATCCGCTGGCAGACGCGATTGTGAGTTATTTAGCTTCGGTGGCTGAGCGGAGTCGAAGCCAGCGAAATGACAAATTATTCTTAGACGGAATTGAAGTAGAAAATTCTTCTGGAAAAGGAATCATTGGCAAATATGAAAATGAACAATATTTTATCGGGAATCCGAAGTTTATTCAGGAACATAATCTTTCCCTTTCATTGGAAATCCAAAATTGGATGGATGCGGAATTAGCCAAAGCTAGGACGGTTATTTTATTCAGTAATTCCAAAGAAATTTTAGCGGGAATTTCCATGTCGGATTCCATCAAACCGACTTCCACAGAAGCTGTTCAGAAATTGCATAGCTTGGGAATCAAAGTTTATATGCAGACCGGCGATAACGAAGCGACGGCTGCCGCGGTAGCAAAGGAAGTCGGCATTGACGATTTCCGTGCGGGAGTTTTACCGGAAGATAAATTGAATTTCATTAAAGAATTACAATCGCGGGGAAAAATCGTTGCAATGTCAGGCGACGGCATCAATGACAGCGCCGCACTCGCACAATCCAACGTAGGAATTGCCATGGGAAAAGGAAGCGATATTGCCATAGAATCTGCAAAAATGACTATACTTTCAGACGATTTACTGAAAATCCCGGAAGCCATTAAACTTTCGAAACAAACAGTTTCCACTATCAAACAGAATTTATTCTGGGCGTTTATTTACAATATCATCGGAATCCCGGTTGCAGCGGGTATTTTGTATCCGGTAAACGGATTCCTGCTTGACCCGATGATTGCCGGCGCAGCTATGACATTGAGTTCGGTGAGTGTGGTGAGCAATAGTTTAAGGTTGAAGTGGAAGAAGTAAATTTCCCGCAAATTATGCCGATGAATGCCGGATTAATCTGACGAAGGATTTATGTCGTAGAATACGTAACAATCTAAAAAAAGTCATTTACAATAAGCGCAACGAATTGAACGATGAGTACAACCACAGAGGACACAGGGAAATACAGAGAAGAAAAAAAAGCCTCTGTGCAACTCTGTGTACTCTGTGGTGAAAAACGATGGTGTAACTGTAAAGTTATATAAGGTCTATTGAAATTCTTCCCATCTGTTATTCAGATTAATCTAATCTTCAAAATGCTTCCGCACTTCCGGCAACACTTTGGCTCCGTAAAGTTCGATCGCCTTCATCATTTCCTTGTGCGTCGGCCCGCCCACATCGATGTGCGCAATGAATCTTGTCAAACCAAACATTTCAATCGTCGCGATCATTTTATCAATGACCTGACTGGCTTCACCCATAAACAATGCGCCTTCAGGACTCATCCCGCCTTCGAACTGCATCTTGGTATAAGGCGCCCAACCTCTGTCCTTCCCGATCCTGTCCATCTGGACTTTGTAATACGGAAAATAATTATCCAGCAATTCCTGCCTAGAATCGGATATAAATGTATGCGAATGAACCCCAACCTGCATTTTTTCCGGGTCGTGTCCGAACTGAACGTATTGCTGTTTGTAAAATTCAATCAGCGGTTTGAACTGTTTGGGCATTCCGCCGATGATGGCAAAAATAATCGGTAAACCTAATCTGGCAGCACGAACTATCGATTCCGGCGTTCCGCCCACGGCAATCCAGATGGGGATTTCCCTTTCCGGACGCGGATAAATCGTTTGATCCACAATCGGAGCGCGGTGCTTTCCTTCCCAGTTAATCACTTCGTTTTGATTGAGATGAAGAAGCAATTCCAGTTTTTCTTCAAAAAGTGAATTGTAATCCTTCAAATCATATCCGAAAAGCGGGAACGATTCAATAAAGCTTCCACGTCCGGCCATGATTTCCGCACGTTGATTGGAAAGTAAATCGATGGTCGCAAAATCCTGATACACTTTCACCGGATCGGTCGAACTCAGAACGGTTACGCCGCTTCCCAGTTTTATGTTTTTGGTAAC